>OBYQ01001319.1_pt1 | contig 12359 bp, 17 predicted proteins | sample 1538221 | NCBI WGS metagenome assembly OBYQ01 (sample SAMEA2580200, study PRJEB22360) | human gut metagenome | biome: human gut; feature: human-associated habitat; material: faeces | place: Denmark | collected 2008/2010
TAGTTAAGGCGGCTACCTAAATCTTTTTATTACTTTACCGCACATGAGCATTTGCGCCCGGATTATCATTTCCGTAACCTTCCATCAGGTTAATGACACCCCAGACACCAAGACCTGCACCAATCGCTACGACTAATGTCTGTAAGATTGTAATCGCACTTCCAAAAAATCCCATATTCTTTTCTGAATAAACGCTGTTTCTATGGTCTGTCAGCGTTTCCTCTCTCCTTTCCCTATTATTCAGACCTCTTTTTTTACCTGTTTTCTTTGCAAGGGGATCTTATTTTTATCTTCACTTCCTTCTCCTTTCTGCCTGATCATCAGGACTTTTTCTTAAAAAAACGCAAAAAAAGAGCACATAGATGGATATCTATATGCACTAACGCTTTTTATTCTGTTTTCATATCTTCTTCGCGCTTTTCTATGATATATTCTGTTCTGCTTCTTTCACATCGTCATCCGTTACATCCACTTCATACATCTCAAATTTTGTATCTTGCGAAAATACCAGCTTATGCTCCAGATATTTTTCCACATCAAAAGCATTTCTTTCATCTGCATCCGCAAGTTCCTTATATCTCTTATGCTTTGTGATATCATATTTGTTACTGAGAAATGGCCGTACGCCTCGAAGCTGTAAGATACATTTATTTCCATCCATTACAGCCAGTTCATCCCGGCTCATCAATTCTTTCCCTGTCTTCTGATAATTCAAACCATAGGACTGGCTTGTCCCTCTGGTATCAGAGGTATTGTAAAGATCGATGGTCTCTTTTCCCAGCGTTTCCGATATCTCCTTTAACGTGGAGCTTTCTTTTCCTCCAAGAAATAATACGGTATCGCAATTCCCTGTGATGGTTTCAGCCGCATCCTTATAAATGGTTTTTAACTGGCTCTGTGACTGTAAAATAATAGAAGCAGAGATTTCACGGCTTCGGATCGTTGCGATCAATTTGTCGAATTTCGGGATCTGCCCAATATTACTGAACTCATCCAGCAGTAATCGCACATGGTACGGAAGTCTTCCACCATGCTCATCATCTGCTTTATCACAGAGCAGATTAAAAAGCTGTGTGTACATGATCGCCACCACAAAATTGAATGTATCATCGGTATCACTGATAATCACGAACATTGCTGTCTTCTGGTCCCCGATCATATCCAGCTCCATTTCATCATAAGACATGATCTCCCGAAGTTCCTGGATATCAAAAGGAGCAAGTCTGGCACCGCAGGAAATAAGGATCGACTTCGCTGTTTTTCCTGATGCAAAATGTCAAGGACTTTTTAATCAAGTTTACAAAAAAGTCACATCTTGCTGGCTTCCTCACGAAGCAAACGCTTGATTTTGTCTGCCATCGTTTCCTTTGCGTTCTCGTTGAAGTGGACACGAACCACATAGGTGGTCTTGTCGATGGTCTTGCGGTAGCAAGGCTGTGTGTTGGTGGCGGTGGTCTGGATTGTGTTTGTGTTCATTCGCATTTCCTCCTGTAAATGAGTAAAGCCAGACAGGGTGTGTGTCGGCAACGAAGTCCGGCAACGGGCTTCAAAAAACCTGTAAAACACCTTATCTGGCTCTTTATACTATTCTTTATTTCTTTTTGATTTTCTCCGTTGCTTTCGTTGCCGGAGAGAAGAAAAGCCTTGCAAATAAAGGACTTTTCGGGAATCAACCCGGCAACGAGGTCGGCAACAGGATAGCAACCAGCCCTGCAACGGAGTGGTAGATTTCAGAATGGAAGCTCCATTTGACTGAGTTCTTCTTCGGTCAGTTCTTGAAAACCGTCCAAAGAATCTGAGCCTGTTGCTGATAGCCCGTTGCCGGGCGGTGGGATGCGTTCCCATCCTCGCTGTCTGCCATACTTGGCAAAGATACGGGGATTGGAGAACGGTTTCCAGCCCTCAATGCTGTTGTTCATGATTTCGTTTATCTCTCGGATTTCCCATTGCTTCGGCTCGTCAAAGGCATGGTTCAGAGCTTCGGCATAAATCAGCTTGGAGCAGACCTGTGTGCCGTTAAAGGTATCAAGGAAAGACTGTATCAGTCCTGCCTTGGTGTCCTCCGGCATAAACTCCTTTTGCAGTTCTCGCAGTTCCTTTTCCATCTCTTTTGAGAGAGTAAGTTTCAATGGGAAGTTCCGATAGATGAACATGGCTTCTGCCCACATCATATCAATGTAGGCTCTGGATGCAGCTTCATCTTCCAGAATGTGAACCTCGGCTTGCTCCGGGTGTACCATGATGGGCATAAATCTTCGGTTGCCGCTTCGGTCAAGCGGTAGGAAGTCCAGCGTGTTGGAGCTGCCACCGAATACGCATTGACGAAGCCTGTCTGCCGGATGGGTTTCATACGGCACTTTGTAGGTCTCCTTTGTTCGGCTGATAAACGATTTGATGTCCTCAATGCTCTTGGCGTTGGCTGTGGCAATCATTTCCGACATTTCGATTATCCAGTGTCCCTGCATTTTGCGGAACACATTCTCATCGTCAATCTTGCGGAGGTCATCGGAAAACCATTCGTCTTTGACTGCCAGCAGTCGGAAGAAAGTGGACTTGCCTGCACCTTGCCCACCAACGAGACAAAGCATGACTTCAAACTTACAGCCGGGCTTGAATACTCGATGAATTGCTCCCAGCATGAACAGCCGCAAACATTGATAGACATATTCGCTTTCCTCAGCACCGAGATATTTTCTCAGAGCATGGCGGATGCGTTCTGTGCCGTCCCATTCCAGACTGTTCAAATAGTCCTGGATGGGGTGGTACTTGTTGCAGTCAGCTACGATGGCGATAGCTTTCTGGATTTTCTTCTCGCTGGTCAAAGCGTAGTTATCTTCCAGATAGAGCATGAGGTAGTTCAAATCCGTATCGTTCAGCGTGGCTGTCTGCTTTTTCCACCATAGCGGCTTTACAATGTCCACTCGTTCGGTCAGAAGATTGTAGCTGATAGCACCTTGCAGAAGTGGGTCTTTCATAAAAACAGTCAAACAATTTCGGATGCTGTTCTTGATAGCTCCGTTATCGGTCAAGTCCAGACTTCCTCGGACTTCTGCTATGCCTTGGCTCAATTCTTCTTTCTGCAAATCGCTGTTCAAGTTTCATCACCTCGTTTCTTTGCTCCGCTACAAGAGCCTGTCTTTCTTCGGGAGACCCGTCAATCAAAGTATCAAGAAGATATTCGATGCAGCTTGTCTTTTGCAGGGCTTCCACGAACAGCGGATGCCATTCATCCTCCGGCGTTTGTGGGGCGTATTGTCTTTCCCAGCTTCGCAGAAGATGAAAATAATCGGAAAGCACTTTGTAGGTTCGTGCTTCCTCTTTTTGATAAAGCTGCTCGGCAGTAGGCTCTCGGATTTTCGGCTTGACTGTCGGCTTGTGTCTGCTGTCATAACAGATACCAAAATCATCTGCCAGCTTCATGGCGGCTTCTTTATAGGGCAGTCCAAACAGCAGGGAAACAAAATCAACAGCGTCTCCGTCTGCCTGGCACCCAAAACAGTGGAAACGCTTATCCAGTTTCATGCTTGGGTTTCGGTCATTGTGAAAAGGACAGACCGCCATACCGTTCCGATTGGCTCTGATACCATACATCTCAGCCGCCTGTCGGGTGGTAACATTGCCTTTTACTGCTTCAAATACATTCAAATCATCACTTCCTCTCTGAAACGAAAAAAGGCACTCGTCATTTCATTGCGAAAATGGCAAGTGCCTGTGTTAGAGTTCTATATTCTGTTTTTTCTGTTTGTGCTGCGGAGATTTCTGCTCCGGCTGTTTTTTCTGCTCTTGCAGATACTTCATCTTCTCTGTAAGGGAGTGTTTCGGCTCCGGCTTCTTTTCAACCTCGCCCTGTTCCGGCGCAACCACTTTGCTTATCCAGTAGCGAATATCTTTCAGCGGCTGAAGCTCGGCTTTGACCTCGGACAGCTTCTCTGTGTTTTCTGCAACGGTCTTTTCCAGAGTGTCAAATTCTGATTGCAGGGCAGTCAGATCTACACGAAGGTCAAGTCCTTGCTTTTTGAGATAGCGGAAAGATTTGTCGAAAGCGGTCAGAGCGTCCTTGTGGGTTTCGGCGTAAACTGCCTGTGCCGCTTTCCATCCGATTTTCACATACTTGTCTTTGACAGCCTTGTGTTCCATGCAGACGGAGACAGCTTTCTGAATCTGCGTAATGGTTTTCATTCGGGTCTCGGCGGTCTTGGTCGCACTTCGGATTTCGGTAGCTCTGCCATTTACTTCTTGCAGGGCTTCATCCAAATCTTTCAGCGTGTAGAGATTGTGTTCTCTCAGATAGGAGACCGCTTTGGAAACTGCCTGAATATCGGAAAGACTGCCTTTGTTCTGTCCGTAGCGAGACCAGTCCCGGCGTTCTTCTTTTCTGACATTGAGATACTCATTAAGCAGTCCGGCAAGTGTCGGGGATGCGCTCTGTTCTTTCATCTCAGCCAGAGCTTCTTTCGTGGCTTCGCTCACATCTGCAATCCATGCAAGCAAAGACTTGATGGTTTTGCGGATAGCTGCCATCAGACTGTTGGCAGATTTAATGTCACGGTTGAGATTGCCAATATTGGTTTCAATGCCTTTGCGTTCCATAGCGGAGACAGCAGCTCCCATGTGAACGGTTGGGATAACATCAATCCCTTGTCTTTCATAAGAACGCATATCCACTCGTTCGGGACTTCCGACAAGCTCCAGATATTTATTCTGCGTCACTTCCCAGCCGTGTCTCCATTCCTCGGCATGATACTGTTCGTTCCAATCCACAGTGTTTTCCTTGTGGCATTTCCATCTGCCGGACGGTAAACGGATGCGTTCTCCATTCTCATCAAGGTCATAAACCTTACGGCTCTTAGGCAGCCACTTTCCATTTTCATCAATAGCTCTCATGGTCAGCATGATGTGACAATGGGGATTGTGTCCCGGTGGGTCTGGGTCATGGATTGCAAAATCACAACACATTCCCTTTGAGACAAAATGTTCCTCGCAGTATTCCTTTAACATCTGTGGACACATTTCAAGCGGAACTTCTCTCGGCAGGGCAACAACGAAACGCCTTGCAAGCTGTGAGTTCCATTGCTTCTCCACTTCCTCGGCTGAGTTCCAGAGTATTGCTCGGTCTGCATATTCGGGAGGGGCATTTGCCGGAAGCATGATTTCCGTGTAAACGACTTCCTTTTGCTTTCGCCGGTGGTCTTTGTTTTTCTGGTCGTACTCGGAAAACAATTTTTCTCCGGCTTGATAGGCGGCTCCGGCAACAGCGGAACTGCCTTTGCTTCTCTGAACAATTCGTATGTTCAGATGGGGTACGGGCATTTTCATCAACTCCTTTCTCGATAATGGATAAAACAAAAGGCACTAACTTTTTTACGGTTAGTGCCTTTAGGCTTAGTCATTATTTGATTTATGTTGTCTGCGTGAAACTGAAATTTATACTTCGGAAATATTTCGGATTTGAACTAAATCACCACTACATAAGATTTCCAGATTTTTGAAAATCTTTTCAGCCGACCAATTCCACCATTTTAATTCCAGTAAATATGAAATAAGTTCATCATCGAATCGTTTTTTTATTATTCTGCAAGGATTTCCACCAGCGATATGATAAGCAGGAATATCTTTTGTTACAACTGAATTTGCTGCAACAATAGCCCCATCGCCTATGTGAACACCCGGCATAACCGTAACATTTTGACCTATCCAGACATCGTTTCCAATAACTGTATCACCTTTGTATGGCAAGTCCTCCAAGGTTGGTGTGCATTTTTCCCAACCGCCTCCCATGATATTAAATGGATATGTTGATACACTTTTCATTCTGTGATTAGCACCATTCATTACAAACTCAATGCCTTTTGCAATGGCACAGAATTTTCCAATAATGAGCTTATCTCCAATAAACTCATAATGGTGCGTTACATGCTCCTCGAACTTTTCTGCACCATTTATATCATCATAGTAGGAATATTCGCCCACTGTAATATTAGGACGGGTAATTATATTTTTAATGAAACACACACTTTTGATTGCTTCGTTTGGATAAATTGCGTTCGGGTTCGGTCCGTACTGCATATTCATAACCTCCTCGATAAATTCAAATTTTCGCTCGCTCCTATTATACTGCATCTGATTTCAAAATGATAGTAGGCAGTATTACTTGTTGCCCAGGAATGATTGCTTGCAATCGTTCCTGGGCGGCAAGTCCACAAAGGGGTAGCTGGCAAAGCCAGCGCAGGGGAAGTGTAGCTTCCTCTGGATGATTGGAGCAGAGTGGACTTCTGCAAAAATAATCGGCTTCCGGCAGGAGCTTTCGGCAGAACGCAATGCACCAACTTTAGGTGGTGTATAATTGCGCCCTCTAACGAGGGGTTAAACCTCGCCGTCCGACCTTGTCGCTTCTTCCTTACGCTTCTCAATCAGCAAGTCCAGTTTCTTTTGAACAGCTTCGCCGTGAAAGATGAAAGTCAAAAGCTCCATCACATCATCGTCCGTCAGCAGGGTCGGCTCTCGCAGAAACTTCTCCAACATTCCGGCACGAGTGCAAAGTCGGTGGGTTCTTTCGCTTCGGGTCAACTGTTTCAGCTTGTGTTCCAACTGTTTTTCCTTGTGCTTGGCTGCGGTCAATTTCTTCTCCAGCTTGTGTTGCTGCTGTTTCAGCTTTTCCAATTCCTCACTTGGCATCGGGTCAACCTCCTTTCTAATGAGCAAAACAAAAGACACGAACTTTTTTGCGGTTCGTGCCTTTTGGCTTGGTCATTTATTTAATTTTTGTTGTCTGCGTGAAACTGAAATTTATCGTTGTGCTTTTAATGTTCTCCATTCATCTTCTAAAATCGACATCAATATATCATCTGCATACTTATCGCCATCCATAATAGCATCTCTTAAAATACCTTCTCGCTTAAATCCTGCTTTTAAGTATACTTTTTCGGCTCTGGGATTGAATGAATACACATCTAATTCTAAACGATGTAATTTTAGTTTCTCAAAAGCAAAATCACGAGTAATTTCCGTTGCCCATGTGCCAATACCTTTTCCCCTTTCTGTTTGACGATAAAGACCTATTCGGAAATTAGCACACTTCAAATCCCAATCAATTTCATTGATTACACTTTCACCGATAATTTCTCCGTCAGGTGCTATAATCAAAAAGAAATACCTATCATCTTCCTCAAGCGATTTTAGAAAAAAAGATACTACTTCATCTTTTGAAAATTCTTCTTTACAACCTGTTAATCTTGCCACTTCCTTATCCAAAGGGCAATAATTCTGTTCATAATAATCGACTGCGTCATTTGCTTTAGCTAAGCGTATTACAAAACCGTCTTTTTGACCAATAACATCTATGCTCATATAATATTTCCTCCTATCCAAATTCAAATTCTAGCGTGCTTTCAGACTCACCAAAAGCCTAAAATTTATCTCTCTAAATCAATATCTATTTTGTACTCGTCATCAATAAGTATATAATTTACTTTATGTGCAATCGCAAGTTCAAAGACCTGCTTATTATCTTCAATTACCGATTCCAAAGTACAATAAGCATCATCTATACGATTTTCGATTACACTTGCATAGCCTTTTATATCCGCAAAATGATTTCTAATATAATTCTCACTCATTACAAGGCAATAATATCTAATATTATCAAGATATTTCTGTTCAAAATCTTTTTCCCAATCAAAAGGAATGTAACAGCCTTCGACAATCAAATTCTGCTTATTTTCTATCGCAGTCTTAATCATTTCACGAACAATAACCCACAAATATGCTGTTAAATCTGAATCGTCACTTGTTGGAGTGAGTTCTGTATTGCCACTTCGTATTAAACCCATTTTCAAATGGTCTATTGAAAGATATGGATATTTATATTTTTCGAGCAACTTCTGTGCCAATGCTGTTTTGCCTGTATGTGATGCTCCAGATATCAGAATAATCATAATCTAACCTCGCTGTAAACTTCAAGGTTTCCGCTTTTTTATATTCAGCATCATTAGAATACCACAAAAATATGAATTTTTCAATTCAGCATAACCTCAGAAACTGCATTATTGAAGAAAAATGAGCGATAGGTACTTTGTATTATGCTATGTAGTTGCGGTCAAAACATCGAGTACAGACCCGACATTTTGACCGCAAATCAACCCTTATTGATACATTACTTCATTGTTCGTCTGGAACGCATTTGCTGTTCTCTGATGCGTTGCTTCACGCTCTTGCGGTAATCTTTGATAGACATATCCACGGGAACAGGCTGACTGTCCGGCACATACTTGTGGTGGGGCATACGCTCAATATCCAGTCGCATATTGTAGTAGAAGTTGCGATACTGCTCATCAGTGGAATCCTCGTACAGCTTGACCGCCAGACTGTAAAACGCTTTCTTAGCGGCAGGGTCAACCGCCAGAGCTGCGGCGTGGCGAAGTCTTTCAACGGTCAGCTCACGCTTCGGGCATCCGAAAGTAAACAGGATTTTCTTCTCATTCATACTCATCATCATAGTGTTGTCCTCCTTAGTCATTATCGGCTTTTGCATTGAAGCCATTCTGTTTTGCATATTCACTTGCTTTTCGTCTGCGTTCCTCGCTCATCGGAGGTTGCAGACGGATAGACAGTCTGGACTTGTCCAGTACATAGGAAACCCCGCCCTGATCGCAGGACTTTTCCAGTCGGCACAGGTCGGGGTACTTCTTGCTGAACGCCGCCAGACGGTTCCTCAGTCCGGCATTGTAGGTGTAGATGCTCGCTTTGTCCTCGCCCTCGTTAAAGAGGATGATGGTTTCTTTCTCATACTTGCTCAGCTTTGCCATATCTGCCCTCCATATCATAGGTGCTGATTTCTGCCAGCTTCATGGTCAGTTCCGCTTCGTAGTAGATTGCCATTTCCTCCCGGAGAGTACGGAAAAAGCAGGGATACCAACGCTCGGCACAGTCCGCAGACAGCTTGACTGCCAGATCAAAAAACAGCTTCTTGGTCTCGCAGTCGGGGGCAAGGACAGCAATCATGTGAAGTCGCTCCACCGTTGCTTCACGATTGGAACAGCCGAACGCATACAGGGCTTTCTTCTCAAAAATGGTCATAGATTTGTTCCTCCTTGAATTTGATAAAATAAAAGCGGCAGGGACTTCACAAGGAAATACCTGTCGCTTTGTTGACGGTATGAAATTGTAGGGTCAGGACTTGATAAAATCACGCAGTCCGTAGTTTAGGGCGGCAACTCTGACAATCAGCCATTCAGCGATATGTGGGATAATAAACACCACAAAGGCAACCGCCAGCATTTTTACTGCTTCTGCTCCGGTAGTCACGCCGAACACAAAACCGATAGCCGTGATTAGGAATATCAGCCCGGCAAGCAGATTGAAGATGATGGCTGAAAAGCTCGTGAAGAAGATACCCACCCATTGAATGAGGGTTACTGCCAACACCAGCGGCAGAGCCAACAGCTTGAAAAACATCCTTATCAGAGCCATACATTTCTCCTTACTCGGCTTTCGGGAAGAATGGGCTATGGAAGATTTCACACATCAGCAAAACGCCCATTGTAAAGCCGTATTTGAATTGAGTTTCGCTTGTCATATTGCCTTCATCGGCATTTCTGTCCATCAGTCTCTCTAAGCGTTCGTAGTCCTCCTTGTTGAGTTTTTCCTCGAAAAATCTCATGGTTTCTGAGATTTCTGCTCCGGCTTGTCGAAACTTATCGGATTTTGGAACGACATTTTCACTCGGATAAAGTTCTCCATTGAATAACGCTTCTAAAATCATGCTGTCCTCCTTTCTCAATCGGCGTAAATCAGTTCGCCTTTGATGGTTTCCTCTGCCTGTGCAACGCAAGCGTTGACTTGGCGTACCCATTCAAGCTGATTTTCAGTCTTTAGCTGCTCCGTCACTCCGTAATACTCCATCAGCTTGGGAAGAATGATGTCCATTCGCTTCCTGGCTGTGGCTTCGACCTCTGCACAATGCTCATAGAGGGTTTCGGACAGCACCATCTCGGAAAAGAGAATGGGATGTGCCTGTCGCAGATACTCTCTACGCATCCGTCCCCACTTGCCGAGACGGATATTCGGGTTCTTCAGCTTGATGTCGGGAATAAAGTAATCCCCCCATTTGATATAATTCAGTTCCATAGAATTAAGCTCCTTTCTGCGGTGCAATCTGCGGCTCCAGCTTCGGCATATTGCTGACTGGAATGAACACGCCTTTGGCAACATCTTCGGCTCTGAGTGCGTTTTTCTTGGCATCCATTTCAGCCTTTTTCTTTGCCTTTGTTCTTTCCTCGTATTCTTTCTGCTTTCCGCTGGCTTTCCGTTTCAGATAATTCTGATGAAGTCTGTCCTTGCGTTCCTCACGCTTGCGAAGTTCTTCCTGCTGTTCGGGTGTCAGTTCCACCTCCATAAAGTGCGGAGGAACAAACTTGCCTACGAAATTGAAGTAAATCTCAATCTCCTGTGTGGTTTGGATGCTGCCTTTGCGGTCACGCTCATGGACAAGGATTTTGTCGATAAACTCATTCAGCATGGCAATGGTCAGATTGTCGAAGTTCTCGTATTTCTCAATCAGAGAAATGAAACGCTCCGCAGACTTCTTGTTCTTCTCATGGTTTGCAAGGAAATCTTCCAGAGTAGTAACCTCGGCTTTCAGCGTTTCCTGTTCCTTTGCGTATTGGGCATCCAGAGTGGCATATCTGGCATCCGGCAGCTTGCCCAGGATGTTGTCCTCATAGATTTTGCAAAGCAAAACTTCCAGTTCATTCAATCTTTGCTTGGCTGCGGTCAGCTTGGTTTTCTGCCTTTTCACATCAGCGGCAATGTGACTGTCCTGTGCTTCCTGCACCACACGGATAAATTCGGCTCGGTCATGCTTGGCATACTCCGCAATCGCTTTCAGTAGGTCGGAAATCAGTTCCAGAACCACACTTTCATTGATACGGTGCTGTGTCGGGCAGAGCGTTCCACAAGGGACTTTCGTGTACTTGGAGCAAGTGTACTGGGAAATACGCTTGCCATTATTGAAGCGGTGGACATACATCTTGCCACCACAATCAGCACAGTACATCAAGCCTGTCAGTGGTGCGACATCGCCCCATCCGTCCGGGTATCGGCGTACCTTGCTACGGACTTTCTGTGCAAGGTCAAAGGTCTCTTGGTCAATGATTGCTTCGTGGGTATTCTCAAAGATTAACCATTCATCCTCCGGCACATAATGACTTTTCTTGTCCTTAAAGTGCTTTCGAGTCTTGAAATTGACTGTATGACCGAGATATTCTCGCTTGTCCAGAATATTGCAAATGGTAGAAGAACCCCAGCCGCAAGGGTCTTTGAATGTCTTGGACTTGTTCACGCCCTCGTTGAATTGAGCGAGATATGCGGAGGGGATAAGAACCTTTTCTTCTTTCAGCTTGTTTGCAATCTGATAAGGCCCCATTCCGTCAATCGTCATTTGGAAGATACGCTTCACAATTCCGGCAGAGTATTCATCTACAAGCCATTGGTCTCTTGCCTCGTTCCAGAGATAGCCATAAATGACCAACCCTGTAACGTGCTTGCCGGATTTGCCCTTTGACTGGAAAGTAGAGCGAATTTTGCGGCTTGTGTCTCGTGCGTAATACTCGTTCATAATATTGCGGAACGGAGTAAAATCATCGTCACCTCTGGCACTATCCACACCGTCATTGATGGCAATAAGGCGAACACCTTTCTGTCGGAGAATTTCCATAATCTGACCGACTTTCAGATAATCACGCCCCAGACGGCTCATGTCCTTTATGCACAGATACTCAACTCGTCCGGCTTCGACTTGCTTCATCATTTCCAGAAAACCGGGTCTGTCAAAGCAAGTTCCACTTATACCATCGTCCGTAAAGTGGACAGGGTTCGGGAAGCCGTGTTGTTTTGCGTAGTCCTCTAACAGCTTCTTTTGGTTCTGGATGCTGTTAGATTCGCCCTCAACATCATCGTCACGGCTCAAACGCTCGTAAAGGGCAGTAATCATTCTTGTGTCCATGCGGTTTCTCCTTTCTTTGTGGTATATGTTTTAGGAGACTTCCCAATCGACTGATTAAGAAGTCTCCTAAAGCATACAACACCGGCAGCCAGCTTATATTTTCGATATTGTCTGACTGCAAAGTGTTCCGGATTATCCGCCTCCAATTCTTCAAACAGTTCATCGACCGCATTCTTAAATTCTTCATCTTCTTCTCTCGTTTCACTGGCATTGATGAATTCCAAAAGAGTAGAAAAGTTCTGTTCTTCTTCCGGCGCTTCATACCAAATATAACCGATCAGAGCAGAATACAGAAGGCGTTCCGCTTATAGTGATAGGTAAGGTTTTGATATTATCTCCACCTTTTCCCCCACTTCAC
>OBYQ01001328.1_pt1 | contig 12314 bp, 8 predicted proteins | sample 1538221 | NCBI WGS metagenome assembly OBYQ01 (sample SAMEA2580200, study PRJEB22360) | human gut metagenome | biome: human gut; feature: human-associated habitat; material: faeces | place: Denmark | collected 2008/2010
CCAGTTTCAGGCACGCGCCCCCAGCCTCTCCGATGGCAGCGTTGTCATCGACAGTTCGGCCAATGCGGACAGTGCGGCAGCGATTGGCACATTCAAGATGGGAAAGAATTCCCTCCTGATGATTGACGGAAATAAAGTATCCGGAAGCCAGGCGGCAGCCATTACGGATGTAAGCACTACCGATATTTCCCCTTCCGCAAAGATTTACATTTCAAATGCCAAGGGCAATACCACATACAACATCCTCTCCGGCACGAACGACAAAGATGGAAACGGCCTCTTTGCAGAAGCCGGGGCAGCCGTAAACAGCAATGTCTTCTCGTACGGACATCTGCTTGAATTCGTTGGCGCTGAAGGAAATGGGGAAACACAGTTCTCCGTCACCGCTGAATCCCAGGACGCGCATAATGTATACGGCGATAAAGTCATTGCACCCAATACCATTAATGCTGCTATGGATAGCGGCGGTGCTGCATCTGCCTTTGCTCTCGCAGCTTCTGACGACAATTTGACCGAAGAAGCACAGGAAAGCGCATTTAACAGCGCATCAGCCCTGACTGAACTTGCCGGCGTACAGCATGGACTCTATGCGGCAAACAACCTCTTCGACAGCTCTCTCACATCCCACCTGACCGGCCTTTACACAGAAGATCAGGATAAGGATCTCTGGGCTCATTTCATCCACTCCAAGGAAAATGTCCGCGGTCTCGGCCTGGCCAATATGGGCGCTTCCTATGATGCACAGTTCAATAACGTTGTCGTCGGCAGTGACTTCTACAAGAAGGGAAATGCGACAGTCGGCGCAGCCCTGACGTACATGGATGGAAGCTTCTCTGGAAATACCGAAGCAGCGCACACCAAGAACGACGTCGACTACTACGGCCTTGCTCTCTATGGCAGAGTCGAACAGGGACCGATGACATACCTCGGCGACATCTCCTACCTCCATGGAAGCAACGACCTCAAGCAGCATAACAGCGGCAGCACCATCACTGGTTCCACTGACAGTGATGCATACAGCATCGGCGTCAGAGCCGAAAGAGGCATCGGCCTTGGCATGGGCACTCTGACCCCGTTCGCAGGCCTCCGCTACGCACACCTTGGCACGGATGCCTACACCGACAGTATCGGCGTCCGTCATGACAGCGATGATGCTAACGTCTGGATGTTCCCGCTCGGTCTCCGCTACAGCGCAGACATCAAGAACGGCACCTGGACCATCCGCCCGATGGCAGAAGCAGGCTACGTATGGACATTCGGCGACCGCGACGGCACTGACAAAGTAAGCTTGGGCGGTGCAAGCGACGCCTTCGACATCGCCGACGCAGGCAGCTGGTATGGCAGACTTGGCGTACAGGCAGCCAAAGGAAACTTCACCTACGGAGTCGCCTACCAGTACCAGCACGGCGCCAGCGTACAGAGCAACACCTGGACCGCAGCCGTCAGATACCACTTCTGATAGGGAAATTATGTAGGAAATAGGGAAAACTCCACTCACCATTTTCTGATGAGTGGAGTTTTTGCGTGGGATAGGAGAGGAGGGCCGTAGGCCGGTCTTGACCTTGCTCCGGGAGGAGAAGGTGGGAAATTTTTGCTTTTTAAAATTTCTCGGATGAGTTGAATTTCCCAGCCTGCAAGGCGGCTGTATGGTTTTAAAACCACAAAACCAGCCTTCGGCTGAAGGAGATGAACCCCTTTCGTCGCCTGACGGCGCCACTTTCCCCTGACGGGGACAGCTAACCACACTTCTTTCCTAACATCCCTCAGCTCCCCTCCTATAGAAATCCGTCTATATTTATTACGAGAAAAATCATACTTAGTTTATTTTTGAATTTTTATTGTTGCAGGCGTTATCATAAGATTTTATTATAAAAGCTTCGCATATCAATTATTTTTATACCGGTCAATTTCGACGCGGTCTGGTTCGGCCAAATTTCTTCGCCCGGGACGCATTTATTTTTTAAAATGTAAAATTTTCCGATATGTTGCTGAATAGCTTCCCTTTTGGGCCTTTGGCGATTTCCATCCTAACAAAATGAGTTTATAAACTCACCAAAAGATAGATATGAGGCATGCCTGCGTTTATAGTTTCGTGTGATTTGATTTTTAGAAAAACGTTTTCCATGGTACAATCAAGAAAAATCCGCTTTCTGGCGGGGAAGGATGTGGAGCATGGAAGGAATGAATGAGCGTTTGAAGGCTGCGGCAGCAAAGCTTCTCTTGACGGAGGATTGTTTTTACTTGTATGACGAAGCAGGGATCCGGTCCCGCGCTAGGGCTCTTACGAGGTCTTTTCCTTCGGCGAAAATCCTGTATTCTCTGAAGGCGAATCCTTTCCTTCCTGTGGCACGTGTGATGAAAGAAGAAGGTTTCGGCGCGGATGCGGCAAGCGCAGCCGAGGTGCGCCTGGCAGTTTCTCTTGGGATGATGAAAGAGGAGATCCAGTACTCGGCGCCGGGAAAGCGTGCAAAGGACATCCGGGAGACGCTGGAGCTCGCGACGCTTGTCGCTGACAGCGCGGGCGAGATTGCGCGGATCGAAGAAGCGGCTAAGGAAAAGGGGATCCATGTTTCGATCGGCCTCCGCATTCATCCTTCCTTCGGTTTTGCAGGAGGCAGGGGCGAGCCGTCGAAGTTCGGAATCGATGAGGAAGAGGCGATTACCCTCTTGAATGACTGGCATTTTCCCCATTTGTCCCCGGCGGGCATCCACGTCCATCTGAAGAGCCAGGAGCTCTCCGAAGAAGCACTGGCGCTCTATTATGAGAACGTCCTTCTCATGGCGGAACGTCTTGGACGGACGGAGGAGATGGAGCTTTCGTTCGTGAACCTGGGCTCGGGGATCGGGATTCCGATGGATCCGGAGGACGAGGAAATGGACCTGGCGCTTCTTGAGAAAGCCTTCGCTGCGCTTGCCGGGCCCTTCCATGACCGTTTCCCGAAGGCGCGCCTGTTCCTTGAGAGCGGCCGGTATGCGCCCGGGCCTTCGGGTTTTTATGTGACGAAGGCGCTCGACAGGAAGGTGTCGGAGGGGAAAGTCTTCCTCATCACGGCGGGTACGATGCATGGTTTCCTTCGCCCGGCACTGGCGCGTCTTGTCGAAAAGTACGATGAGACCGGCCATCCGGCACTCTGCGAGCCGCTTTTCTCGGGCGCGCGGGCATTTCCCATTTCCACTTTGAGGGAAGGAAATCCGGAGACGGTCACGATCACGGGCAACCTCTGCACGGCGGCGGACATCATCGCAGAAGACATCACGCTCCCGCGCCTTGCCGAAGGGGACGGCATCGTCATCGGCAATGCGGGCGCGTATGCGGCGACGCTTTCGCCCTTTGCCTTCTCCTCACTGGAGCGGCCGAAGGAATTTCTTCTGAAGGAAACGGGAGACCTAGAGGGAGTATAAATTTCTTGAATGGAAGGGCGGAGAAATCCGCTCTTTTTCAATGGCCAGACAGGCCTTTTCGTGCCAAATCTTCTTTTATGGCGGACTTTTTACGGTATATAATAAAGAAAAAATTTCCCATGGTAAACGTCCCCGATGGAGACCGGCAGGCTTTTCGCCGGGAGGGGAGCGGGAGGGATGAAAATGAGCGAAGATGAACAGATAGAAATCAAGGTGAGAGACCCGGATTTCCGGGAAATGATTTATCGTACTTGTTTCATGACGATCAATGGCGCTGTCTTCTCTGCGCTGATGGAAGCGGGCCTGCGGGGGCTCTTTCCGGGCGAAGATGAGAATGGCGTCATCGTTTACGGCTACATCGACCCGGTGAAGGGCATCTGTTTTGAAATTCTGGGCGGAGGGCGCGAGCAGAACGGCATGGTCTCCGTCCTTTCCGCGCTGCAGGAAACGTCGGCTTCCGTGACGAAGGAAAGCGTCAATGACTGCCGGATCATCCCCTTTGCCGGAGAAAAGATTCCTGCCTTCCAGAAGAAAATGGAAACGATCCGCGCCATGTACGCCTGCCCGCGGGACCTCGCGAAGGTCCGTGAAATGGACATCATCGACGAATGGCGCCATGCGGACATTCCCGACCGCGTCCTCGTCTACCTCATGAGAGACGGCGAGCTGCCCGAACCCTGCTGGGTTCTGACGACAGGCCTGAACGGCCGCAAGATCAAAGGCCGCCTTCTTCGAGACCCCAGAGGCGACTTCGGCGTCCGCGGCGGCGATGATATTGAATTTTCCATCCATAGGGAGGACGGAGACGTCATCTGTGTGGCACAGTTTTAGGAGGAAACATGAAGAAAAGAAAAATCGGAAATCTGACCGTCTCGGAAATAGGGATGGGGTGCATGGGATTCTCCCACGGCTATGGGAAAGTGCCGGAAACATCGTACAGCATCGCTGCCATCCGCGCAGCACATGACTACGGCTGTACCTTCTTCGATACCGCTGAAACGTACGGCAGGGAACAGTTCTACCGGGGCCACAACGAAGAAATCGTCGGCCGCGCTGTCGAAGGATTCAGGAAGGACATCGTCCTTGCGACGAAGCTCCATATTTCCACAGAGGAATACGATCCAGAAGGAGACATCTACAACGTCCTTCTCCGCCACCTGACCGCATCCATGAGACGCCTCCGCACCGATTACGTCGACTTCTACTATCTACATCGCTTCAACGAAGCCATTCCGATCGAGAAAATCGCAGAAAGCATGGGCCGTCTGATCAGGGAAGGAAAAATCCGCGGCTGGGGCCTCTCCCAGGTCGATGTTTCCATCCTTTCCAAAGCCCATGAAATCACGCCCGTCACCGCCGTGCAGAACCTGTACTCCATGGTCGAAAGAGACTGCGAAAAGGAAATCTTCCCGTATTGCATCGAGCATCACATCGGCGTCGTGCCCTTCTCGCCCCTCGCCAGCGGCCTCCTCTCCGGCAAAGTCACCGCCGAAACCAAATTCGGCACTGACGACGTCAGAAAATTCGTCCCGCAGCTCTCCAAAGAAAACCTCGAAGGCAACCGCCCGATCGTAGAACTCCTCGAAGAATTCGCCAAAGTGAAAAAAGCCACGCCCGCGCAGATTTCCCTCGCATGGATGCTCTATAAATACCCCAACGTCGTCCCGATCCCGGGATCCAAGAACAAAGAAAGAATCCTCGAAAACCTCAAAGCCTCCGAAGTCACCCTCACCAAGACCGAATTCGCCCGCCTTGAAGAAGCCCTTGGCACCATGGAAATCCACGGCCACAGAGGCATCAACGAATCCCAGCAGTACTCCTTCTCCAGCCACTGGATGAAGAAATAGGGGCTTGATCTCGCTGCGTTCGCGGAACCTTTTATAAAAACCAATGAATACTGCACCCCTTTCTCCGGCAACTTTAGAAAATGCATTTTATAAAAAACCATAAAACCAGCCTAGAGGCTGAAGAAATGCAACTCATCCGCCCGACATCAGAATTTAAGGTCGGGCACCTTCCCTTCCAGGGCAAGGTCAAAGGCATTCTTCCCCGCTGGGGCAGGTCAAAACCTTCCGTATCGTCGCGAACGGCTATGTAACTGCGATGTACTGAGTCTTGATTTTTCCGAGTATTTCGCCCTCGCTAGAGAGAAATCAGCAAATTTCTCTCCATCCAACACAAAAACGCCTTGAAAATGACTGATCCTTTTCAAGGCGTTTCTTTATTCGCTTAATTATAAATCCTTATGGATGAAGTGTTTCTTTCCGCTGGCGTAGTCGCCTACGATGTCTCCGTGGCCGAAGAGTTTGTACTTGTAGGAGAGGAGGCCTTCGAGGCCTACGGGGCCTCTGGCGTGGATTTTGGAGGTGGAGATGCCTACTTCGGCGCCGAAGCCGTAGCGGAAGCCGTCGGCGAAGCGGGTGCTTGCGTTCTGGTAGACGTTGGCGCTGTCGACCAGAGTCATGAATTTCTCGGCTGTTTCTGCGTTCTGGGTGAGGATGCAGTCGGTGTGGTGGGAGCCGTAGGTATTGATGTGATTGATGGCTTCATAGACACCGCCTATGATCTTCAGGGCGATGATGAGGTCGACGTATTCATGATGGAAGGATTCGCTTTCCGGGATGATCTCCACGGGGGTGATTTCGTTGACTTCTTCTGTGCCCCTCAGTTTCACGCCGGCGTCCTTCAGTGCTTTGGCAAGGTCCGGAAGGAGGTCTTTGGCGACGTCCCTGTGGATCAGGACGGTCTCGACGGCGTTGCAGGCTGCCGGGTACTGTGTCTTGGCATCGACGATGAGGGGAATCGCAGTTTCCTTGTCATATTCCTTATCGACGTAGATGTGGCAGACGCCGTCGGCATGGCCGAGGACGGGGATGTTCGTATGGTTCATGATGTACTGGACGAATGCGTTCGAGCCTCTTGGAATCAGGAGGTCGACGGTGTCGTGGCATTCGAGAAGTTCGTCGATTTCATTGTGCTGCTCTGCCTGGAGGAGGCAGTTTTCCGGAAGGCCTGCGTCGATGGCTGCCTGATGGATGAGGGAGAAAAGGACGCGGTTCGTCCACGTCGTTTCCTTGCCGCCTTTCAGGATGGCGCAGTTGCCGCTCTTCAGGCACAGGGAGGAAATCTGGACGAGGGCATCGGGGCGTGCTTCGAAGATGACGCCGATGACGCCGATCGGGCAGGTGACGCGGTAGAGCGTGAGGCCCTGGTCGAGTTCGCGGGCAAGGGTGATATTGCGGAGCGGATCCGGAAGCGCCATGAGGCCTGTGAGTTCTTCAGTGACGTCAGAAAGCTTCGCTTCGTCGAATTTGAGGCGTTTCTTGACCGGAGCCGGGACGCCTGTTTCCTCGGCAAGGGCCAGGTCTTTTCTATTGGCTTCGAAGATTTCTTCTTTATGCGCATTCAAAGATTCGCGGATGAGGGCGAGCGCCTTGTTTCTCGTTTCAAGAGATAAAGCGGAGAGAAGGGGCGATGCGAGTTTCATTTTCAGTGTTTCGTCATGGATATTCATAGCGGGCCTCCTTTGGCAGGAATGTACCCTCATTGTAGTCGGACAGGGCGGGGCGCGTCAAGGCAATCCTTATCGGGCGGGGCGGATTGTGCTATGATGAAGCAAAGGAGGGGAGCCTATGTTCAGGAAATTGAAGCAGTACCGGAAAGAACGGAAATGGGCGATGTACGCCGCCGTTCTTTTCAGTGTGCTCGTTTCACTCTTCCTCGTCGTGCTGCTCCTCTTCAAAATGGCGAGCCTCGGCGCGGCCGGAATCTTCAATTATGCCGTATCGAAGCAGAAAATGCTGCGCGGGACGATCACGGTCGAGGAAATCACAGCGAATATCCATGGCGGCGTGACGTTCACGAACCTTGCCTGGGATGATCCGCAGGGAAATCCGATCCTCCGTGTGCCGACAGGGACGCTGAAGGTCAATCCATGGGACATCGTGACCCGGAGAATGAAATCGACCACGCTGGAGGGCATCACGCTGAACGATCCGGTCTTCTCCGTCCGCTACGATGAGAATATGCAGGTCGACTTCGTCAATCCAAAGGAAATCGAAGATAATTCCGAAGACGGCAAGGCGAACTTCAACAGGAACGGCAAGCGCCTCAAAATGAATTTCGTCCTGAACAATGCAAAGATTCAGACCTTCTACCTGGAACGCCATCATATTTTCAATCACGTGAATATGGAAATGGACCTCGACACGAAGGGCATGACATACATTTCCCTGACGACCGGACCCTTCGGAGGCACGGCTGTCGGCGACGGCGTAAAACTCTACGGCACCGTGGACTTTTCGAAACCCGATCAGGAATGCCACTTCGATGCAGAATTCGACGGCATCGATCCTTCCTCCCTGGGCCTTGGGACAAGCATCCGCGACCGCCTGCCATTGAAGGCCCATGCCGACGGACCCTTTGCAGGGCCGACAGCAGACGGGACACTGGAAATGAAACGCCTCCGCATTCCTGCGCTGCGCTTCCATGACGTGCACGGCGACATCCACTACGAAGGCGGCCTCCTGACCTTCTCCAACGTCAAAGCAGGCGTCTACGGAGGAAGACTCCTCGCCCGCGGCGACTACGACATCGATTCCCGTGCCTACAATATCTACATCAATGCCTGGGACATGGACACCAGGTACCCGCTGAAGAGCGATAAATTCTACTGCCTCGTCGACCTCGTCGGCGAAATGCACTGCGACGGCAACCCGGCAGACCTCGACTCCTTCGGCACCTTCCAGTCCGGAAGTGGCTTCTACATGCTCGCTCCCTTCGAAAAGATCACAGGCCGCTTCGATAACAAGGGCCACACCCTTGCCTTCTATGACGTCAAACTGTACACGAAACTGGGCATCGCAGAAACCGACGCCTTCAGCATCGTCAAAGGCCGCCTCCACCTGGGCGAAATCCGCCTCGTCGACCCCGACACCGGAGAAGCCATGCGCATCACCGACGCCGTAGGAGAGCAGGAAGCCGTCAAAACCTTCAGGGGTATCCAGCAGAACATGAAAGAAATCAAAGAACAAGTAAAAGACTTCAAAGACGCACTGAAAAGGTAGGAGGACTAAAAACCATAAAACCTCGCTGTGCTCGTGGAAATGAACCCTATCCACCGGCATCTTTATATAACTTCACCTCATTCGCGCAGCTACAGATAAGAGATAAGCTGCGCACCTTCCCCAGAAGGGAAGGCTTCACAAGGAATAAAGAAAAGATTTCAGGTCTGATCTGTTTTGGACCTTTTGTACCCTATCCCATACGCCCTTCCCCGTCTGGGAAAGCGAGTATTTCGCTTCTCCCATCGATTCCCATCCACGCCCAAAGAGATCTTTGACGAAGTGATTGCACATTCGTCAAAGCCCTCTTTTTGGTTTTTCCAAATCGGGATTCCTCGGAACAGTATCAATATTTACAGTATATCGTTTTTATTGCTATAATACATTCAAGAATAATCGTATACAAAATAATTAAAATAATCAAAGCGCTTATACTTGTTCAAAGGAAGGTCATTTCTATGCATTCTCTGTCGGTTAATCTGCTCCTTCTTGCCATGGTGCCGTCTCTTTTTGTTCAGTACAGAGTTTTTGCATCTCTTTTGACACCTCGGGATTCCCGCCGGCTAGCCGGGGCGTTTGTCATTTTGTACCTTGCCTTTTTCGCAGGCGTCATAGAGATATTTTCTCAGGGAACTGTAGGAGCCGCATGGATTTCCTTTAAGGATGTTTTTGCCGTGCATGCGATTCCCTGTCTTTTGATTGGGCTGTTGTTTGTCCCTTCGTACCGGCTGCAATATATATTTGTCCTGGGGATGCAGGGGCTTTTCGTCGTGGCGGTGCTTACGCTGGTCATGAATGTCGAGCTCCTTTTCGTTTCCCGGGATGAATTTTTCCAGTATATCGACGAGTACCTCCTGGCGTATACGCTGTCGTATGCCTTGCTGATCCCGGTGCTTTTGAAATTTTTCCACACGGTGATTACGCCGAACCGCATGGTGGATATGCTGGCTTTCTGGAAATATATGGCTGCGAGTCCCGTGCTGGCGCTGCTGTATTCCATCATCCTGGCGCATACGAACGAGCCTGTTGCACGGGAGTACCTTGTTCCGCGGATGCTGCAGGCCTTTTTTGGTATCTGCATTGCCATCACGATGTACCTCAGTACACGGAAAATGAGCGCGGCCATCGATGTGAAGCGTGAGAATGCAGCTTTGATGACGCAGATGGAAATGTTTGCCAATTATACGCGGATGCTTCAGGCCTCGCAGAAGCGTCTGTCAATCTATCGTCATGACACGCGGCACCAGCTTCGTCTTCTGTCCAGTCTGATTCAGGAAAAGAACAGCGCTGATTCTCTGGCATTTCTGGAAACGCTTAAAGAGGAGCTGGCCCACACGCAGCCATATCATTGGGGAGGGAATGCTTGCATGAAGAAAGCGCTGCAGCCTCTCGTGGAGGAGGCCCGGGATGAGGGAATCCATGTCATGGCAGACTTGTCACTGGCTCCGGAGCTTCCCTTCGAGCAGGAATTGGGAGAGGCGGCTGCCCTCCTGACGGAGGCCGCGATGGCGGAGAGCCGGCAGCAGGATAAGGAAACGCGGGCCGTCATCGTCATTGCGCGCCAGACGGATACGGCTGTCATGCTGGTTATCGGGAACCGTCAGACGGAGCCGGTAGAAATGGATGAGGAAGGCCGTCCAAGAAATGGCGGGTATGCGAGAGCGTTCCTATCGCTCGCGCCGTTTATGACGCGCCATCAGGCAGACAGCCGGTATACGTGTGAAGAGGGATGGATGATCGTCAATCTGCGTATCCCTTGGAAGAAAGGGGATGCCGTATGATCTGTATACTCATTACCTTTCTTCTGACGCTGTCCGTCGTGCCGCCTGCGTACCTGCAGTATGCGTCATTTGTCCCTTTTATCTCTGAGCAGCAGAAGCGGTGGATATATGCCGGGTACGCTGCCTGTTTCACAGCCGAGACACTGGCCCTGCTGGTCGTTTCTCTTGGCGGGCAGTGGGCGTATTCCCTCGTCATGTTCAAATGGCTCTATACCGTGCTCTGGATTCCTTATTTCATCTGGGCCGTCATCATCATCCGCCCGTATTTCTTCCGGCATATCTATGTGTTTGCCCTGCGCAGCGTCTTTATGATTATGCTCCACACGCTCGTCTACTACCTGTTCTACGTACTCATCCAGATGGGAATCTTCCCGGGCAGGGAAAGCCCTGCGCTCTTTCCGCTGGAGCTCTTCCTGTACACCATCGGCTATTTGCTGTGCCTGCCGGTCCTGATCCGGTACTTCAATGAGGTATTCCGGAACGACCATGTGCTCAGCATGCGGGGGTACTGGAAATATATCTGTATCCTCCCATGCCTGATCTTTGCAGAAGCGGCATTTTTTACCACACAGAGGGTTCCTGAGGTGCTGCATGTAGAAATGCTCGTGCCGAGAATCATCATTACCTGCGCCGCGCTCCTTATCGCATTCAGCGTAAAGGCCGGGCTCGAACAGGTCGATGCCGTGTACCTGGCCTATGAACGCAAAGATGCCCTCACGGCCCAGATCCGGTCCAATCAGAACTACGTCCAGGCGCTGAATGAAGCACAGAAGCTGATGGAAGTTTTCTGGAAAAAGCAGCGGGAATACCTGCAAAGACTGACAGACCTCGTATCCCATGGGGAATATGAGCCCGCATTGAAGCTGATTGAGCAGATCGGATGCAAACTCGAGCAGACGAAACGGCAGCAGTATTGCAAAAACACAGTCGTCAACGCCGCCCTTACGACGTACCTTGACGCGGCGAAACAGGAGGGGATTACCGTCACGGCTAAGGCCGATATCCCTGACTGCAGCCCGTCTTTCAGCACAGATTTATCCATGGTCTTTTCCAACCTCATCGAAAATGCCGTTCATGCCAGTGAGAAACAGCCGGAGGGCCAGCGCGCCCTGACCGTCATCGCCGTCCGCCAGGACGACATGCTGAATATTCTCATCAAGAACCGCTTTGACGGCAAAGTCGCATTCGACGAAAACGGCCTGCCCGCAACCAATGCCCCGGGCCACGGCATAGGCATGAAATCCCTCGCCCATTTCCTCGATGCACACAACGCCAACGCCATCTGCACCTGCGAAAAAGGCTGGTTCAGCACGTACGTAAGACTTGAACTGCCGAAAGAGTAGGGGGAAAACAAAACAACCAGCCTTCGGCTGAAAAAACATACGACCGAGCGTCTCTCTTCCAACCAAATACACCCACACAAAAGAGGCTGGGACGAAATAACGATCATTTCGTCACAGCCTCTTTGTTTTATACTATGCTCCTTTCTATTACAAATACTATTTGAACATCCTTATGCTTTGTTCTGGGCAGCCATGGCCTGCAGTTCAGGGCGGAATTCTTCTACCAGTTCGGCTTCTGCCTCGGCACCTTTGCTCAGGGCTTTGTAGATGATTTCTGCCATTTCATAGCGGGTCATTGTGCGTTCACCGTGGTACTTGCCATCTTCGTAACCCTGAATGATGCCGTTGCCAGCCAGGCGGGATACGGCTTCATAAGCCCAGTGGTTTTCCGGTACGTCCGGGAAGTCTTTGGACAGGTTCGGATTGAGGACGGAGAGGAGCGCATCCATCTGCTGCTGCAGCTTATCGACACGGGATTCAAGGCCTTTGACGTAAGCAGCGTTTTCGGCCATCTGTTTATTCCGTGCCTTGTTGCCGCCGTGGCCGATGCGGATGGCTACGCCGCCGCCGACCATGTTGTCGCTTGAGCCTACGGTGCCGGACACGTTGAACATGACGTCTTCGTTAGGACGATAGAAGAGGCCCAGGGCTGTTGCTGTCTTGTTCTTGTAGTTGCCTACGGCAGCGGCTCAAATTGGCGTTGGAGTAGCGGCACAACGCCAGCA
>OBYQ01001351.1_pt1 | contig 12000 bp, 10 predicted proteins | sample 1538221 | NCBI WGS metagenome assembly OBYQ01 (sample SAMEA2580200, study PRJEB22360) | human gut metagenome | biome: human gut; feature: human-associated habitat; material: faeces | place: Denmark | collected 2008/2010
CCATGGAACCGGTACACCAACAGGCAATGCAGAGCCTTCCCCCAAACCAACGTTTTTATGCGGCCCTTACGATGTAATTAAACGCAACATTGCGGGGGCGCATTGATATCCATGCCCCGGTAAAATTATCCTCCGCTGTCCTTTGAATACCCGTTATAGAGTTATCTGCTGATGCAGGAACATAATCGCTATTATTTCCTGCTTTAGGATTAGCTGGGTTTCCAACGGTTATAACAGAATCAGCAGTAGCAAAAGCGATACCTACTTTGACATTAGTATTCAGATCGTAACCGTAATAATCCTGCAAAGCTGTACGAATAAATGTTGCAGCCTGACCACTTAGCAATGAACGCCCCGTATCAACTTTGCGCCCGTCGTCCCATCCACGGATAAACTCACCGCGTAAATCGGGAAGACGGAGGGTCGGGTAGACTCTGGCCAGAACAGGATATTGTTCTTTTGTAAAGGCGCGCCCGTCGCACTTTAACCAGCCTGCTGGCGGTGTGGCGGTGGGCCATGGAACCGGTACACCAACAGGCAATGCAGAGCCTTCCCCCAAACCAACGTTTATCTCTCAAATCCTCCCCACATTATCTCAGTACTTTAACCACTCAAAAGGGAGTATTTTTAATGCTGATTGGCTACATACGTGTGTCAACAAATGACCAAAACACAGATTTGCAACGCAATGCATTAATGTGCGCAGGATGTGAACAGATTTTTGAGGACAAAATGAGCGGAACCAAGTCGGAACGACCAGGCCTGAAACGCGCTTTAAAGTGCCTTAAAAGAGGGGATACATTGGTGGTCTGGAAGCTGGATCGGTTGGGTAGAAGAATGAAACACCTCATTGCTCTCACAGAAGAGCTACGCGCAAAAGGTGTCAATTTTCGCAGTCTGACGGATTCAATCGATACCAGCACTCCGATGGGAAGGTTCTTTTTTCATATGATGGGTGCACTGGCAGAAATGGAGCGTGAACTGATAGTTGAGCGCACGCTGGCAGGACTGGCTGCTGCGCGAGCACAAGGAAGAGTTGGAGGACGTCGCCCGAAACTGACGAAGGAGCAGCATGAGCAGATCGCAAGATTGCTCCAGAAAGGGTATGACAGAAAGCGGCTGGCAATTATCTATGATATTGGACTGTCAACGATCTACCGCTATCACCCTGTTGGGACTGTCATAACGCAACCTGAAATGTAATTCTTTTTCAAATAATGAAACGCCGCGTGGATGCCATTTATCGCACAAGATAGAGTGCATTTATCGCGCGGCGCATCAGGCAAAGAAATTTAACACTAACGATAACGGACGAATGATCCTTTCGCAGACGGTTGATCAGGATAATAATCGCCTGACTGACGCGCTGATTTATACTTCTACTGCCAATCGAACCCGCATTTTCCGCGCCCGTTCGGTTGATGTGGTTGACCCATCACCCGAGAAACCGACCGTTATGTTGCATAACGGTACCGCCTATCTTCTCGATCATCAGGGGCGTGACGACAACGAACAGATCTACCGTAATCTGCAATTGCATCTCAATCCGCTGGATCAAAGCCCTAACGTCAAACGCAAAGCAAAATCGGTCACGGAGCTGGCACGCTCCGTCTTTCCAGCCGATCATGCCGAACTGCAATGGCGACAAAGCCGTGGCCTGACAGCATTGTTGATGGCGCTGCTGGCCATTTCATTAAGTCGGGTAAAACCGCGGCAGGGGCGATTTTCAACGCTACTGCCACTGACGTTGCTGTTTGTTGCCATTTTTTATGGCGGCGACGTCTGCCGTACGCTGGTGGCTAACGGCGCGATTCCCCTCATTCCTGGTTTGTGGTTAGTGCCCGGACTCATGCTAATGGGCCTGTTGATGCTGGTCGCAAGCGACTTCTCCTTGCTGCAGAAATTTCCCCGATGAATGTTTTCAGTCGCTATTTAATCCGTCACCTCTTTCTCGGTTTTGCCGCCGCCGCAGGGCTATTGCTGCCGCTTTTTACCACCTTCAACCTGATTAACGAACTGGATGATGTCAGTCCGGGCGGTTATCGCTGGACTCAGGCAGTGCTGGTGGTGCTGATGACCTTACCGCGCACACTGGTCGAACTTTCGCCGTTTATCGCCTTATTGGGAGGTATTGTCGGTCTCGGGCAGCTATCGAAAAACAGTGAGCTTACCGCCATTCGCAGCACGGGGTTTTCTATCTTCCGTATTGCACTGGTGGCGCTGGTTGCCGGGATACTGTGGACTGTTTCGTTAGGCGCGATAGATGAGTGGGGGGCGTCGCCATTGCAGCAACAGGCGCTGCAAATCAAATCGACCGCCACCGCGTTGGGGGAGGACGATGACATTACCGGCAATATGCTTTGGGCCAGGCGCGGTAATGAATTTGTGACGGTGAAATCGCTGAACGAGCAGGGCCAGCCGGTGGGCGTGGAGATTTTTCATTACCGCGATGATCTCTCGCTCGAATCCTACATTTATGCGCGCAGTGCCACCATTGAAGATGACAAAACGTGGATCCTGCATGGTGTGAATCATAAAAAATGGCTGAATGGCAAAGAAACGCAGGAAACATCTGATTATCTTGCCTGGCAATCGACCTTCACCAGTATGAATCTTGAAGAGTTATCGATGCCGGGGAATACTTTTTCTGTCCGTCAGCTTAATCATTACATCCATTATTTGCAGGAAACCGGGCAACCCAGCAGCGAATACCGCCTTGCACTGTGGGAAAAACTGGGGCAACCCATCTTGACTCTGGCGATGATTTTGCTGGCTGTGCCGTTTACCTTTAGTGCCCCGCGCTCGCCAGGGATGGGTAGCCGTCTCGCTGTAGGCGTCATCGTTGGTTTACTCACCTGGATCAGCTATCAAATCATGGTCAATCTGGGATTGCTATTTGCGTTGAGCGCACCTGTTACCGCGCTCGGTTTACCGGTAGCGTTTGTGCTGGTGGCGTTGAGCCTGGTGTATTGGCATGACAGACAACATTAAACCCGCCGTGGCGCAACACCACGGCGGGTTCACATTACTGCTTCTGAGTAGCAAATGCCTGAATGATGGCATCGATTTGCTCACGACTGTGGGCAGCGTTTACGCTACAGCGCAGCAGCGTGATGCCAGCAGGCGCGGCAGGTGGCAGGATAAGATTCACATAAACGCCCAGCGAAATAAGCTCGCGCCAGATGCGTAAACCTTCCTCTTTCGAACCGATTATTACTGGCACTACCGGGCTAATATGTGAACTTAACTTGTAACCCAGTTTTTGCAGACCATCATACAGATGGTTGGCGTTATCCATCAGCTTTTGCCGCAGCTCTGGTTGTGAGGCAATGGTTCTTAACGACGAGCGCACGGTCGCAATGCAGGACGGAGAAGGAGAGGCGGTAAAAATATACGGGCGGCTGCCGTAGCGCAGCACTTCCATCGCTTCCGAACCGACAGCAAAACCGCCAATCGAGGCCAGACTTTTACTGAAGGTGCCGACGATAATATCCACGTCGTCTTCAACGCCAACGGCTTCAACCAGTCCGCGCCCCGTTGCGCCTAACACGCCAAACGAATGTGCTTCATCGACAATTAAATATCCGCCGAGACGACGTTTGATATCAACAATTTCTGCCAGCGGCGCAACGTCACCGAGCATACTGTAGATGCCTTCAACGATAATAATCGCCTCTTTCGCCCGTTCACCGAGGCGGACCATGCGCCGTTCCAGATCGTTGACGTCATTATGGCGGAAACGAATAATCTCCGCGCCGCCGAGAGAACAGGCGTCATAAATACTGGCGTGGCTGTCGGCATCCAGTAACACCACGGCGTTATGGTCGGCAAGTGCGCTGATGACACCTAAATTAGCGGTATAACCGGTTGAAAAAACGATAGCGGTAGGGCGATTGAAAAACTCGGCAATCTCTTTCTCTAACGTCAGATGCGGTGCATAACTGCCGTTTGCCATACGAGAACCGGTGGTGCCAGTGCCTTGGGCCGCTAACGCTGCCTGACCTTCGCGGATAGCATCATGATTAAAGGTTAAACCGAGATAATTATTGGTCCCGGCCAGAATCACTTTTTTATTTCCGATCCGGCCTTCGGTGGCGGAATACACTTCATCAATACAGGTGCCAAATGGTGTTAACCCGTTGTCACTAAATTGCAGGCGCTCGCCAGCAAGGCGCGCATATTTATCGTATAGCCCCATTATTTAATCTCCAGCCATGGAAGTAGAGTTTCCATTAATTGCGCAGGGGTTTTGACATCCAGCAGAATATTAATAGGAATGGAAATATCGAATCTGTCTTCCAGCATCATTAAGAGATCCATCACTTTGATCGACTCCAGGCCAAGATCGTTGACGAGATCGCTGTCGGGCTTAATTTCCACACCGTTTTCGACCAAATCCTGTAAACAGGAAAGGATGTAATCCATTACTATTTCACGATTTACCATAGAAACGTTAACACACCTTTAAACAAGACAATCAAAATAGCCCGTTGCGTAATGCGTGTTCCAGGCTAATCCCGGGAAACCAATTAATATCTTCAGAAATACGGTTATTACTTGCCGACCAGTCGGCATGAGTTAATTCACGGATTTTCGAACGAGTCAGCATCGGTTCTTTACCCGCCAGACGGCTCAATGCGGTACTGATATCCGCAAGGCAGGTGAGTAGCGGCAGAGGAATACCGACCATCCGCACGGAACCACAGCGGACATCGGCAACAAGCTGTTGGACACGTTGCCAGTCATAGCCTCCGGCGACGCCATCGCATAATTCATAGGTTTGCGTCTGTACAGTTTCGGCGCTTAACCACTGACCCACTGCTTGCGCAAAATCGGTGACGTGAAGAAAAGAGAGCAGTGTCTCTGGCGTGCCAAGTCGTGGCAGCAGACCGCGCAGCATCCAGTCAAACAGCGGTTTTAACTCTTTATCGCCGGGACCATACACGGCTGTCGGGCGAAAAACGCCCCACGTAATTTCGTCAGCCATTGCAGTCAGCCGTTGTTCGGCGACGTGTTTGGAATTTGCGTACCAGGAGAGTTCGGGATGGCGCGCCGCCAGCGAAGAGATAAACAGAAAACGTTGGCAAAAGCCGCTCTCTTTTGCCGCTTGCATCAGGCGCAGGCTGCCGTCAACGTTGCAGCGGGTAAAAATCTCTTCTTTGTGCCCGCGCACTTGCCCGGCGCAATGGACCACCGCGCTGGCTCCGGCAACCAGTTCGCTAAGCGAATGTGTATCTTCCAGCGAACCGCGCACCCAAGTGAGATTATCATTGACGTGAGCGCGGGCAGTACGCGTCAATGCGCGAACGTGAAAGCCGCGGGCGAGCAGGTTATCAATAATATATTTACCGATAAACCCGGTAGCGCCCGTCACCGCGACAGTTTGATTCATGCCAGGGATTCCTGCACATGAAGACTGGCAGCATAAGCCTTCTGATAACGTTTTTTCGCTTCCGCACGGGCAGGCTTGCCGGAGGATGTTCGGGGAATACTGTGGGGCGGCAACAGATCGATATCCGCGGTAACGCCAAATTCGCTTTGGATCCGAGCTGCCAGCGCGTGGATAAGCTGCCCGCGACGTGCTTCGTCGCTGATCCGACACTGGATCTGCAAAATGATTTTTTCCTGGGCGGTAACAAAAGCAATCGCATCGCCAGAATGAATTTCCGGCTCCTGTTCCGCAATGTATTCAATATCCTGCGGCCAGATATTACGGCCACGAATAATAATCAGATCTTTAATGCGTCCGGTGACATACAGATAACCGTCCAGCAGATAACCAAGGTCGCCGGTGTCTAACCAGCCCGTCGCGGCAATCTCGTCTTGCGAAACCTGGTCGCCAAAGTACCCGCTCATCAGGCTGGGGCCGGAGATGCAAATATGGCCTACCACACGTTCCGCGACAGGTATATCTGCTTCATTGCGGATTTCAATGCCATGTTCAGGCAACGCTTTACCGCAGTTGACGAAAGTCGATACGGCGCGTGTTTCAGCACCCGGCGCGACGGCTTTACCCTGGTATTCGAGGATGTCGCGATCCACTTCGTTAACCACAACCCCGCAGGCTTCATCAGAGAAGCTGACAGCCAGCGCATTTTCTGCCAGTCCGTAGCACGGCATGAAAGTTTTATCGTCAAAGTTAACCTGACGGAAACATTCAGCGAATTGATGGAGTTGTTCTGCGGATATGGGTTCTGCGCCAATACCAGCGACGCGCCAGCAGGAAAGATCCAGTTCAGCGAGATCTTTTTCATTCACGCGGCGCTGGCACAATTCATAGCCAAACGGCGGTGCAACGGAAACGGTGCCACGATTTTTACTGATCAATTTAAGCCATTGCAGAGGACGCATGGCAAAATCCTGAGTGCGCAAATAATCTACTGAAAGCTGCGTGGCGACGGGGGTCAGGAGAAAGCCGACCAGTCCCATATCATGGTAGAAAGGCAGCCAGGAGACGCAGCGGTCGCCAGGGCGTAATTTAATCCCATCGTGGCTTATAGCACGTAGATTAGCCATCACTTCGCGGTGAGTAATGATAACGCCACGGGGAAAACGGGTGCTGCCGGAGGTGTACTGGAGGTAGGCGATATCGTTTGGAACTGGACGTTGAAGCGCAACATCGGCTTCCGGTAATGCCTTAAACCAGGCGTGGCTTAAAACATGTAATTCGGGATTGTTATGCGTCGCGGCATTGACCAGTGGCAACCACTCATCACCAGTGATAATGGCTGCGGGCTGGCAACTTGCCAGTAACCCCTGCAGTTTGGCGCTCCAGGAATCCCGCTGACCGACGCCCATTGGAATCGCCAACGGGACGGCGACTAAGCCGGCATACTGGCAGGCAAAAAAAGCCTCTACAAACCCGCTACTCGTTTCGGCAATCAGTGCCACGCGATCGCCTTTTTTCAGGTTCAGCGATAACAACCGCTTCGCACCAGCTTCGGCACGCGCTTTTAACGTCTGATATTCCAGTTGATCTTCAAGTTGGCAACGTCTGTCATAAAAATTCATTCCAGCGCTACTCAGAGCGGCATAGTCCAAAGCATCAACCAGCGTTGGAAAATCGGCATAGCGCATAGGTAGGGAATGCGTAAAGATTTTATTAGACATATACACCACGAAAAAATTGGATATCAAAAATAAAATGACAATAATGCGGTGGATTATATAGGCATAAAAGATAAATGAGATAGTATTTTCATCGGTGCGATATTGAACATTGATTTAAATAATAGGTTTTGTTTTGTTGTTTTTATTGTGAATGATATTTGATTTATGAATGTATTAAGAATGAACCTTGTCTGACCGCATTAAATCGCTAAAAGGCATTGTGGCGCTTCTTCGTAGGCTGTGATCTTATCGTAATCATTAATAAATAATATTTATTCTTATTTTGTATTCATGGTGTTGATTATTAAGATGCCGTTCGTTGCTGTTGCAACCTGTTTTTCATCGTTAATTATTTGTTATCCACAGAGATATGGAATGCGATCTGCTGATGATTAAAATTGAAAAAGTAATTAATAAAAATGACCTTAAGGCATTTATCGCTTTTCCGTCATCACTTTATCCCGACGATCCAAACTGGATACCCCCTTTATTCATTGAACGCAACGAGCATTTGTCTGCGAAAAATCCGGGGACGGACCATATCATCTGGCAGGCGTGGGTGGCAAAAAAAGCGGGGCAGATAGTTGGGCGTATTACCGCGCAAATAGATACCTTGCACCGCGAGCGTTACGGCAAAGATACCGGTCATTTCGGCATGATTGACGCCATTGATGATCCGCAGGTTTTTGCCGCGTTGTTTGGCGCAGCGGAAGCGTGGTTGAAGTCACAAGGTGCAAGTAAGATCAGCGGTCCTTTCAGCCTGAATATCAATCAGGAAAGCGGATTACTGATTGAAGGTTTCGATACACCACCCTGTGCGATGATGCCGCACGGTAAACCGTGGTATGCCGCGCATATTGAACAATTGGGTTATCACAAAGGCATTGATTTACTGGCGTGGTGGATGCAGCGAACCGATCTCACTTTCTCTCCGGCGCTAAAAAAACTGATGGATCAGGTGCGTAAGAAGGTGACCATTCGCTGCATCAATCGCCAGCGGTTTGCCGAAGAGATGCAGATCCTGCGTGAGATTTTCAATTCTGGCTGGCAGCACAACTGGGGATTTGTGCCGTTTACCGAACATGAATTCGCGACCATGGGCGACCAACTTAAATATCTGGTGCCGGACGATATGATCTACATCGCTGAGATTGATTCTGCACCCTGCGCGTTTATTGTCGGCTTGCCAAACATCAACGAGGCGATTGCCGATCTGAACGGATCGCTCTTTCCCTTCGGCTGGGCAAAATTGCTGTGGCGTTTAAAAGTCAGCGGTGTGCGAACTGCGCGAGTACCGCTGATGGGCGTGCGGGACGAGTATCAGTTCAGCCGCATCGGCCCGGTGATTGCGTTGTTATTGATTGAAGCCTTACGCGATCCGTTTGCCCGCCGGAAGATCGATGCGCTGGAGATGTCATGGATCCTCGAAACCAATACAGGCATGAATAACATGCTGGAACGCATTGGGGCGGAGCCGTACAAGCGTTACCGATTGTATGAAAAGCAGATTTGATGGCAGTCACCCCTGCTTCATCTCCAGCGGCACCGCCGAGCGAATCAAATGGTGGCCTTCCAGCTCGATATCGTGGAGATTCTTTTTCACGGTCCGCACATGATCGCGTGCTGCGCGCTGGGCGACGTGCGGCAGCCGCTGCAACACCGCGTTGTAGATCCGCGCATGCTGGCGATCGATCTGCTTTTTTTGCTGTGGTCGATGGTAGAGATTATTTACGCTGGCAAACACCGAATTAAACATCAGGTCGGTCAATGATTGCAGCGTAAACTCCAGCACCTGATTGTGAGAAGCCTGACAAATGGCGAGATGGAAAGCGTGATCCAACTGCGCATGTTCGATCAGCGAAATCTCTTTGTTGTTCTCACTGGCGGCGAGCATTTTTTCATAACAGCGGGTTATCACAACAAAATCAGCCTGGGTTCCCAGCGTTGCCGCCAGCCTTGCCGATTCGCCCTCCAGTAATGCGCGAACGTCGAGCAGATCGTACAGCGTTCGCGGCTGCGTACTGAACAGATGGATCAGCGGGCTGGTGTCCTGCACCCGATTAAGCCGTGCGACACGAGAATCGCGACCCTGCGCCGTTTCAATAATCCCGCGCCCGCGCAGCACGGTCAGCCCTTCACGCAGTGCGGAGCGTGAGAAGCCGAGCTTTTCACACAGTCGACGTTCCGAGGGAAGCGGCTGACCGACCTTCAGTACGCCGTCGATAATTAACCGTTCGATACTCTCTGCAACCACTTCGCAAATAGGGCGACGTTCATCTTTCATTCCCGGACCTCGTGCACAGGTAGGACCAATTTTTCTGTTCTTAACTCGCAAAACACGCACATCACGTAAGTGATTATGTTACATCAATTTAACATTAAGTTAACCAAGACAAGGTCACAGAGCTGGAAAAAAAATGGTCTGACCGGTAGCTAAAGAGATAGACGAAAACGAAAAGCCCGCTTAATAACTGTTCACAGAAGCAGCGCGAAAAAATCAGCTGCCACACAACACAACAAAGCGAAGCCTACTCATGAGCATCTTGTACGAAGAGCGTCTTGATGGCGCTTTACCCGATGTCGACCGCACATCGGTACTGATGGCACTGCGTGAGCATGTCCCTGGACTTGAGATCCTGCATACCGATGAGGAGATCATTCCTTACGAGTGTGACGGGTTGAGCGCGTATCGCACGCGTCCATTACTGGTTGTTCTGCCTAAGCAGATGGAACAGGTGACGGCGATTCTGGCTGTCTGCCACCGCCTGCGTGTACCGGTGGTGACCCGTGGTGCAGGCACCGGGCTTTCTGGTGGCGCGCTGCCGCTGGAAAAAGGTGTGTTGTTGGTGATGGCGCGCTTTAAAGAGATCCTCGACATTAACCCCGTTGGTCGCCGTGCGCGCGTGCAGCCGGGCGTGCGTAACCAGGCGATCTCCCAGGCCGTTGCGCCGCATAATCTCTATTACGCGCCGGATCCGTCCTCACAAATCGCCTGTTCGATTGGCGGCAATGTGGCGGAAAATGCCGGTGGCGTTCACTGCCTGAAATATGGTCTAACCGTACATAACCTGCTGAAAATTGAAGTGCAAACGCTGGATGGCGAGGCGCTGACGCTGGGATCGGACGCGCTGGATTCGCCTGGTTTTGACCTGCTGGCGCTGTTTACCGGATCGGAAGGTATGCTCGGCGTGACCACCGAAGTGACGTTAAAACTGCTGCCGAAGCCGCCCGTGGCGCGGGGGCTGTTAGCCAGCCTTGACTCGGTAGAAAAAGCCGGACTTGCGGTTGGTGACATCATCGCCAATGGCATTATCCCCGGCGGGCTGGAGATGATGGATAACCTGTCGATCCGCGCTGCGGAAGATTTTATACATGCCGGTTATCCCGTCGATGCCGAAGCGATTTTATTGTGCGAGCTGGACGGCGTGGAGTCTGACGTACAGGAAGACTGCGAGCGGGTTAACGACATCTTGTTGAAAGCGGGCGCGACTGACGTCCGTCTGGCACAGGACGAAGCAGAGCGCGTACGTTTCTGGGCCGGCCGCAAGAACGCATTCCCGGCAGTGGGGCGCATTTCCCCGGATTACTACTGTATGGATGGCACCATCCCACGCCGCGCGCTGCCTGGCGTACTGGAAGGCATTGCCCGTTTATCGCAGCAATATGATTTACGCGTTGCCAACGTCTTTCATGCCGGAGACGGCAACATGCACCCGTTAATCCTTTTCGATGCCAACGAACCCGGTGAATTTGCCCGCGCGGAAGAGCTGGGCGGGAAGATCCTCGAACTCTGCGTTGAAGTTGGCGGCAGCATCAGTGGGGAACATGGCATTGGGCGCGAAAAAATCAATCAAATGTGCGCCCAGTTCAACAGCGATGAAATCACGACCTTCCATGCGGTCAAGGCGGCGTTTGACCCCGATGGTTTGCTGAACCCTGGGAAAAACATTCCCACGCTACACCGCTGTGCTGAATTTGGTGCCATGCATGTGCATCACGGTCATTTACCTTTCCCTGAACTGGAGCGTTTCTGATGCTACGCGAGTGTGATTACAGCCAGGCGCTGCTGGAGCAGGTGAATCAGGCGATTAGCGATAAAACGCCGCTGGTGATTCAGGGCAGCAATAGCAAAGCCTTTTTAGGTCGTCCTGTCACCGGGCAAACGCTGGATGTGCGTTGTCATCGCGGCATTGTTAATTACGACCCGACCGAGCTGGTGATAACCGCTCGTGCCGGAACGCCGCTGGTGGCGATTGAAGCGGCGCTGGAGAGCGCCGGGCAAATGCTCCCCTGCGAGCCGCCACATTATGGTGAAGAAGCTGCGGGCTGGCGGGGCCGCGTCGCCCGTGGAGTGGTTCGGTCCGCGATTTTGTCCTCGGCACGCGCATCATTACCGGCACTGGAAAACATCTGCGTTTTGGTGGTGAAGTGATGAAAAACGTTGCCGGATACGATCTCTCACGGTTAATGGCCGGAAGCTACGGTTGTCTGGGGGTGCTCACTGAAATCTCGATGAAAGTGTTACCGCGACCACGCGCCACCCTGAGTCTGCGTCGGGAAATCAGCCTGCAAGAAGCCATGAATGAAATCGCCCAGTGGCAACTCCAGCCATTACCCATTAGTGGCTTATGTTACTTCGACAATGCGTTGTGGATCCGCCTTGAGGGCGGCGAAGGATCGGTAAAAGCAGCGCGTGAACTGCTGGGGGGCGAAGAGGTTGCGGGTCAGTTCTGGCAGCAATTGCGTGAACAACAACTGCCGTTCTTCTCGTTACCAGGTACCTTATGGCGCATTTCCTTACCCAGCGATGCGCCGATGATGGATTTACCCGGCGAGCAACTGATCGACTGGGGCGGGGCGTTACGCTGGCTGAAATCGACAGCCGATGAC
>OBYQ01001353.1_pt1 | contig 11985 bp, 8 predicted proteins | sample 1538221 | NCBI WGS metagenome assembly OBYQ01 (sample SAMEA2580200, study PRJEB22360) | human gut metagenome | biome: human gut; feature: human-associated habitat; material: faeces | place: Denmark | collected 2008/2010
CGTCGGTCGACCGGGGCTTTACCAGGCGGGGTAGGCTGCTTTTGTGGCCGGGTGGTGTGGCCGAGCGGCTTTGCCGGCTGCTGCAACGTGCGTGCAATGCCATATTCCTGGGATTGTAACGGGACTGTCGCAACGATGAAATAGCCGTAGGGTAATTTTGCAGCATCGGAAACGATGCCGGTTTATGACTCCTGCCGATGCAATCCGCCAACCAGCCTTGAAACTTCGCCCGTCCCGGTTTCCGGGGCGGAATTTTTTTTGCCTGGCCGAAGGTGCGCCAGGGGGGCGGTTCCGGACGGAAGCCTCCGCCGATGCCTTGATTTGGGTGCTGGCGAGGCTGTATGCCGCACGGGTTGTCCTTTCCGAGGCAGCATGGAACGTTTTTTTGCTATGTAACGGAACCTTAACAGTAAATATATGCCGAAATCCTTTTGTATTTTTGAAATAAAAGTTATCTTTGTAATAGTTTCCCCTTTAAAAAACGGAAGAATCGTAAGTTATTTTTGCAAACGGATATTAGTTTATAATCACCTAATTAAAACTATTTTTATGAGTAAACATCTTTTTAGGTTGGTCTTCGGTGCATTTTTCCTTGTGGCTGCCACGGCATTTACGGGATGCTCCGACGACGATGACAAGTCGCTGACGCCGAAGTTGACGGCGGATCCGACGGCGCTTGATTTCACCGATGAGACGGCGACGACGCAGACCGTTGCCATCACGGCGAACTGCGAATGGACGGTTACTGCAAGTAACCTGGATTGGGCTACCATTTCCCCGATGAGCGGCAAAGGCAACGGAACGATCTCCGTTACGGTTTCCGAGCTGCCCGCCGGTACGAACCTGCGCGAAGGCAAAATCTCCTTCACGCTTATCCACCCCGAATTCGGCAAATGGGGTCAGGCCGAGTCGTCCGTAGCCGTAAAACAGTACGGCAGGGGGGTTACCCCCCCCCCCACGGGCGAGGCTGTGGTTATCACGATTCCCGAGATCATCGCCAAACTTACGACGTCGCAGGTAGCCCTCGATACGAATAACGACCGTTATTTCGAGGCCGTCGTCGTAACCGACAAGGAAGGCGGGAACTTCAACGGCCAGAACCTTCAGGTGATGACCCCGGGGGCGACTACCGCCAAGAACGGTATCACGCTCTACGGCAGCGGTAAGTATACCGATCCCTATGACGATGGCTTTACGTTTGTCAAGGGTGACAAGGTGAAGGTGACGCTGAAAAAGGGCGAAGCGCGTATCGTTAGTTACAACGGCCTGTACGAGGTTACCGGCAGCAAGGGTGCCGACTGGGTCGAGATCGAAAAGATCGGTACAGAGACCATCACGCCTGTCGTAGTCGATCCCGCTAAGCTGGCCGAATATCAGGGTATGGTCGTGACGGTCAAGGGTGTGACCGCCCCTGCTACGGCTGCCGACTGGACTACGAACGAAGCTTTCGGAAAGCATACGTTTACGACCTCGGCCGGTAACATGACGGTATTCGTGCAGAAGGCCATGCCCGGGCTCGTAGGGACACAGTTCGTGGCAGGTTCCACCGGGGATATTACCGGTTACGCTTCGGTGAACAGCAATGCCGCGCAGGTTTGTCCGCAGCGTCCCGAGGATGTGGCAGCTTTCATGGGCGAGCCTTCGACCGACCCGGCGATTACCAAGCTCGACCCGATGTCGCTTTCTTTCGCTGCGACGGACAATGCCAAGACCGTGACGGTCACGGCTGCCAATGCCGACGACTGCACGATCGAAGCCGCTACGGATAAATCGGAGCAGTTCACGACCTCCGTAAACGGGATGGTTGTAACCGTGACGCCCAAGGAAAACACGACGGAGCAGGCTATCACCGCCACGCTGACCATCAAACTGATGAAGGCCGGTGCCGCTGTGGATACCAAAACCGTTGCGATTTCGCAGGCCGGGAAATCCGTGCCGGGCGGTAGCGGCTATACGCGTGTTACTACCCTTACTTCAGGTAAAAAATACTTGATTGTGGCTGAAACAAGGGAAAAGAATTATGTGTTTGACGCATCTCTGATGGCAAGTGGTAAAGTGAATGGAACAGAAATTACGGTTGCCAATGGGAAAATTGAATCGAATGCTACGAACGACGCATACGCTGTGACAATTACTGCAAACAGCGATTACTATACGATTTTGTCATCTGCTGGCAAATATGTTGAGTACTCGTTTGCATCAAAACCCGGAACGAACCTCGCTGTAGCCGATACACCATCTGCAAATAGGGGCTGGAAATTCCTGCAGGGAGAATATCCTACGACAGATACTTTCTTGATTAAGGATATTAGTACTATTGGCGCAAATACGGAACGTGCATTGCTTTTCCAAACATATGCTCAGTCGAGTAATGTGACTAAAGATTTCTATCGCTTTGGTGCATATTCTGCTAAGAATGCAGCTGCAGATACTGATCGTACAAAAGAAGAATATATGTGTGTCGCCCTTTATGAATTGAGCGAATAGCAACTCTCTGATTCCGATAATCCATCCCCGGCGGATTGGCTTCCGCCGGGGATGATTGTCGGATTTTCTACCTGACATTTTTATCTGCAAATTCCTACATGATTTTGACAAAAGGGTTATTGAAACTTTTTGGACGGGCTATGGTGCTCGGGGCGCTCCTGCTGGTTTTCGGGCGCTGCGGGTCCTCCGACGACGACACCCCGGCGAATATTTCCGCGCTGTTCCTCGATACGGAGACGACCACGCTCGCTGCCAAAGGCTATGCGACCGACCCTCGGCTCGTGCTGACGGGGCCCGTGGGTACGGCTTATACCGTCACCGTGACCGAAGGCGGCAGTTGGTGCTGGACGTCGCGCAGGACGCAAGCCACGACCAAATCGGCGCAGCTGGTCGCCGCAAGCGAGGTCATTTACCTCTACCTGGACAAAAACGAAACGGGCGCTTCGCGCCGGGCTGCGGTCGATGTCGTTTTCGACGGCGGACACGAATTCACGTTGACGATCGACCAGGCGGACTACTCGGTTCCGGCGTCGATGGATCACGCGTGGGCGGAATTGCCCGCCTATGTCGAAGCTCCCGACTACCGTTACGTAACACATTATGCGCCGCTCTCTTCGACCGTGACGGCACGTAACTTTACGATTTGCTACGACACGAAGAAACGTATCGCCAACTGGGTTGCCTATCCGATCCATTCCTGTTACCGGGTTGGAAAATATGAGCGTTCTAATGCATGGAAATACGATCCTGAAGTGCCGGAGGAATTTCAGGTCGATTTGAGCCGCGGTTCATATAATGGGCGGCCTATCCGCGGGCATCAGTGTATGTCCTACCATCGTTATGTCAGCTATTCTTCGCTATTGAATGAGCAGACGTTCTATTCGACCAATATTATGCCTCAGGATCCTGATTTTAATAGCGGGTCGTGGGGGGATTTGGAAGATCTTACCCTGAAATATATTTCATATCCCGATACCTTGTACAATGTTACGGGAACTTATGGGGTACAGGGATATACGACGGATAAAGGGGGGAATCGGGTCGCGATTCCACAGTATTGCTGGAAGGTGCTGCTATGTACCAAAAGCGGCAGGACGGGGAAGCGGATCGACCAGATTACCGATGCATCGCAATTGGCGGCAATCGGTTATTGGGCTGAAAATTCCTCAACCACGACCGGGAATATAAAACAATATATCACGAGCGTTGCCGACATCGAAGAGAAAACGGGTTATAAATTCTTTACGATGCTCGACGAGGCCATTGCCGCCGACGTGAAGGCACAGAACAATCCCTCGGACTGGGGTATAAATTAATCTGAACAATATGAAGAAACTGCTTTTTACCGGGCTTTTCGCAGCGCTGATCGTCGCCTGCTTCGCCCAGAAACCCTACAAGGTCGTTTTCTACAACTTCGAAAACCTCTTCGATACGATCCGCAACCCGGAGATTTACGACGAGGAGTTTACGCCCGAGGGGCCCAAGAAGTGGAATACGCCCAAGTACACCAAAAAGATCAATAACCTTTCGCGCGTGTTGTTCGACATCGCCGCCATCAACAAGGACTACCCGGTGGTGATCGGCGTTTCGGAGATCGAGAACCGCAATGTCATGGAAGACGTGATCGCTACGCCCAAACTCGCCCCGGCCAATTACCGCATCGTGCACTACGATTCGCCCGATGCCCGCGGCGTGGACGTGGCGTTCTACTACCGTCCCGACGTGTTCAAGCTCGAGGGCAGCGCCCCGATCCCGTTTACGATGGAGAGCCTGCCGAATTTCCGCACGCGCGACGTGGTGACGATGTGGGGGACGATCGACGGGGAACCGTTCTATTTCATGGTGGCCCACTGGCCTTCGCGCCTGGGCGGCAAGGAGGCTTCGGCACCCAAGCGCGAGCGCGCCGCCGAGATCATGCGCCATGCCGCCGATTCGGTGCTGGCGATCAACCCCGCGACCAAGGTCGTGATGATGGGTGACTTCAACGACGACGCCACCGACAAGAGCATCACCGAGGTGCTCGGCGCCGAAGGCAACATCCGCAAGCTCCAATCGGGCGGATACTACAATCCCTTTATCGACATGCTGAAGGCGGGCATCGGTTCGCTTGCCTACCGCGACCAGTGGAACCTGTTCGACAATATCGTCGTGTCGGAGAACCTCGCTACCGGCTCGACGGGTTCGCTCAAGCTGGAGCGTGCCCCCAAGGGGAAATATTACGGCAATATTTTCCGTGCCCCCTATCTGTTCCAGCAGGAAGGCCAATACAAGGGCTACCCGCTGCGTACGTTCGTGGGCAACAATTTCCAGGGGGGATACAGCGACCACCTTCCCGTATTCATTTACATCGGTAAATAACCCAACAAAGTAATTATGAAGATCAGAGCTTTACTTGTTATCCTGCTCACGCTGGCCTGTGCCGGGGCGTATGCCCAGGACGGGGGCGTCAAAGGCAAGGTCGTCTCGCGTGACGGCCGTGTCGCACTGAGCAATGTCAAGGTGGTTGTCGAACCGCTCGGCGTCACCGTCATGACCGACAACCACGGTAATTTCAATATCGACCAGTTGCCCAAAGGGGAATACCAGTTGAAATTCGAAGCCCCCGAGTTCGAGAACCTCGACCTGGCGATCCGTGTCGACAAGATGGTCAAGAACCTCAATTCGGTGGTGATGTCCCCCGATGTGCAGTATGTCATCGACGACGCCGTGTTCGCGGAGTTCGACTCCGATACGGCGGCCGACGGGCAGTCGCTGCCTTCGTCGCTTTCGTCGTCGAAGGATGTCTTCAACAACATCGCCTCGTATAAATTCAGCGAGATGCGTTTCAACGTGCGCGGTTACGATTCGCAGTATTCGAGCATCTACCTGAACGGCATCCGGTTCAATGACGCCATGACGGGCTATGGCCCCTGGTCGTTGTGGAGCGGCCTGAACGACGCCACGCGTAACCAGGAGAATACCGCCGGGCTGCGCTCGTCGGGCTACGGCATCGACGGCATCGGCGGTACGACCAATGTCAATGCGCGCGCTTCGCAGATGCGCAAGGGCTTCCGTGCCAGCGTCGTGAACGGCAACTCGATGTACCGCTTCCGCGCGATGGTTTCCTACGCTTCGGGCCTGCTCGACAACGGATGGTCGTACGCCTTCTCGTTCTCGACCCGCCAGGGCGGCAACTCCTATGTCGACGGGGTGTACTACAATGCCTACGGTTACTTCGCATCGGTCGAAAAGCGTTTCGGCGACGACCGCCACAACCTGGCGCTGACCATCCTGGGCGCACCGACCGAGCGCGGAGCGCAGCAGGCGTCGACGCAGGAGGCCTACGACCTGTTGAGTAACAACTATTACAACCCCAATGTGGGCAAGCAGGCCGGCAAGCTGCGCAACTCGCGCGTGCGCGATTACCACGAGCCGATCGTGATGCTCAACTATGGGTTCGACATTTCGTCGAATACCAAACTTGCTGCCGCGGCTTCGTTCCGCTTCGGCAAGAACGGCTATTCGGCCCTGACGTGGACGGACGGCCCCGACCCGCGCCCCGACTACTACCGTTACCTGCCCAGCTTCTACACGAACCGTATCCTCCAGTTGTCCGAGGGCATCGAGAGTTCGGATCTGGGGACGTACAACGACCTTGCGCTGCGTTCGATGCGCGAGTGGATCACCGACCCCAGCAAGAGCCAGATGGATTACGACAACATGTTCCGCATGAACTACAACCGCAACAAGTCCGGGGCTTCGGGCATCTACATGATCGAAGAACGCCATACCGACCAGCGCGATTTCAACTTCGCGGCCAACATCGCCCATACGTTCCGCAACCAGTCCGTGCTGCGCGGAGGCCTGACGGCGCGTGTCAACCGCACGGAGTACTACGACGAGGTGAAAGACCTGCTCGGTGCCGACTACTGGCTCGACGTGGATAAGTTCGCCCTGCGCGACAACGGCAACTACAACCCGCTGCTTTCGCAGAACGACCTGGATTATTACCTCAAGCACGGCGAGGCCCGCCGCGTCGGGGAAGGCGACAAGTTCAGCTACGATTACTACGCCAACCTGCGCCAGGCACAGGTCTGGGCGCAGTATTACGCCTCGTTCGGCGGTTTCACGATGAGCCTCGGCGGCGAGGTCGGCTATACGGCCATGTGGCGCGACGGCCGGCTGCGCAAGGGACTCTTCGCGAACAACTCGCTCGGTAAATCGAAGACGCTCGACTACCTGACCTACAAGCTCAAGGGCGAGTTCTCGTACCGTTTCTCGGGTGCGCATGCCATCGACGCCAATGTGGCCTACATGGTCAATCCCCCGCAGTTCCGCGACGCTTTCGTTTCGGCGCGTACCCGCAATACGACTACGCCGGGCCTCGATTCCGAGAAGGTACTCGGCGTCGACCTGTCGTACAACCTCAATCTGCCGTGGATCACGGCGCGCGTTTCGGGTTACTATACCTCGGTCGCCGACCAGTCGAAGGTCATCTCGTACTATGACGATACGCAGTCGTCGTTCACCAACTTCGCCATGAGCGGCATCGACAAGCGTTACTACGGCCTCGAAGTGGGCGTCGTGGTTCCCATCTGGGGCGGCATCTCGTTCAACGGTGCCCTGAGCCTGGGCGACTACCGCTATACGTCGGACGCCAACTTCACACAGACGCGCGACAACAGCGAGGAGGTGCTCCGCGGCGACAAGGTGCTCTGGGACGACCTCTACGTCGAAAGCACGCCGCAGACGGCGCTCAACCTCGGTCTGAGCTACCGCGGCCCGCGCAACTGGTTCGCCTCGGTCGATTTCAACTACTACGACCGTATCTACCTCTCGATGAACCCCGCGCGCCGTACCCGTGCCGCTTATGCCACGGTACTGCGCCCCGACGAGGCGGCACAGCTTCCCGGCGCCGTGAAATACACGGCGCTGATGAACCTGCGCGAGCAGGAGAAATTCGACTCGGCCTATACACTCAACCTGAGCGTCGGCAAGAACTGGTACATCCACCGCATCTACCAGCTGGGCTTCAGCCTCGAGGTGAAGAATATCCTCAACGACCAGACGATCCGCACGGGCGGTTACGAACAGATGCGCCTTTCGCGCCGTACCTATGTGAACAAGGAGGGTGCGGCCGCCCAGCCGATCCAGTACTACGTACCGTTCGATTCGAAGTACTTTTACCTGCTGGGGACGACCTATTACCTGAATGTATATTTCCGCTTCTAATACGATATGACGATTATGAAAAAGATATTTCAGTTATGTGCCGTGCTGGCCGTGATGTTTGCGGTTACGGGGTGCTATAATGATTTCGATGCGCCGAAGCCCGCCAAAGTCTATACCGACGAGGATTTCGCGGGGATGAAGCATATCTCCATCGCCGATGTGAAACAGATGTTCCTCGATGAGCACAAGTCGCTCGGTGGTACGGGCAGCAACTCGAGCTGGGGCGATACGAAGTATGTACAGATCGGCCAGTCGTCCGACGGGCTGGATTACTACATCAAGGGCAAGGTGCAGTCGAGCGACGAGGAGGGCAACGTCTACAAGTCGCTCTACCTGGTGGACGATTCGGGTGCCATTGAGGTGAAGCTCACTACGGGGCTCTATTTTACCTATCCGATGGGGCGTTTCGACAAGGCCACGGGTACGATCCCCTCGAACTGGGTCTATGTCAAGGTCTCGGGCCTCTATATCGGCAACTACCGCATGATGCTGTCGCTGGGCGAGGGGCCTACCGATTCCTACAACAAGGTGGGCGAACATAAGTTCTATGCCAACTCGAACATCGAAGATCCGACGGAGATCCGCAAGCGCGTATTCCTCGGCGGGGAGACGCAGCTGGAGCTGGGCAAGGAGATCCTCGAGATCACCGAGGCCAACTGCGACGATTTCTTCGGCCAGAACGGGCAGCAGTATTTCGGGCGTCTGGTGATCCTGCGCGGCGTTACGTGTCGTTACGGGACGGTGGGGTCGAACATTTATCCCGCGTGGATGTATACCGACATCCGTCCGGTGATGAACAAGGTCTGGTACCGCTGGGCATTTAGCAACGACGGTACGAACCTCTACGGTTCGGTGCTTTTCACCTATGACAGCACCCTGCCTTCGACGACCAACAAGAAGGGTGTCTATACGGTGCGCACGAGCGGTTATTCGCGTTTCGCCCAGTATCCCGTCGTCCGCGACGGCGCGAAAGGCGATATCATGGCCATCTTCGGCATCTACTCCAAGGACTGGACATACAACTACGGCGCTTACCAGTGCACGGTCAACTATTTCGACGACATCATGTTCGACAAAGACGCCTTCCTGACGGAGGCGGAGGTCGAGGAGCTGACCCCGGCCGATTCATGGGTTACGCCCGACACGTCGGACGACGAGTATACCGAATAACCCGCTCCGGCAGAAACGACGGCCGCCCTCGGAAAGGCGGCCGTTTTTTCGTTGCCGGTGATACCGGGAAGCGTTAAAATCCGTATCTTTGCGAAGGATATTCACTCCTGACCGATGAAAGATTTTGCAGCCATAGATTTCGAGACGGCCAACGGCCGGCGTACGAGCGTTTGCTCGGTGGGCGTCGTCGTGGTGCGTGGCGGCGAGGTGGTCGACACGCTTTACAGCCTGATCCGCCCGCGTCCTAATTTTTACAGCCGTTTCACCACGGCCATCCACGGCCTCAGCTACGAGGATACGGCCCAGGCGCCCGATTTCGCCGACGTGTGGAAGCAGATTGCGCCCCGTATCGAGGGGCTGCCGCTCGTGGCGCACAACTCGCCCTTCGACGAGGGGTGCCTGCGCGCCGTGTTCGAGTTGTACGGGATGCCTTATCCCGGCTACCGGTTCTATTGTACGTGCCGTGCCTCGCGCAGGACGTTCGGCAGCAGCCTGCCCAACCACCAGCTCCATACCGTGTCGGCGGCGTGCGGTTTCGACCTTGCCAACCACCACCATGCCCTGGCCGATGCCGAGGCGTGCGCGCGGATCGCGCTGAAAATCCTGTAACGGGGTTCCTGTCCCGAAACAGAAACTCCCGGCAATAGCCGGGAGTTTTCGTATTTTCCTGTTGCCGGGTCAGAGCCCCAGCTCCAGCTGGAAGCGGATCTCCCAGCGGTTGTAATCGGGGTCAAACGATTCGCTGCGGTGGTTGTACGACATGTCTGCCTGTACCTTAAGGCTGTGGCCGATGATGTAACGGGTGACGCCTACGGTCGTCTGGTTCCAGCGTTTGTACCCCGCAAAGGGTTGTACTTCGTGCTCGGGGAAGAGCGTCGAATTACGCAGGGCGACCTCCCATTTCTTGTCGAACAGGTAGCTGGTCTGTATGTTGAGCCCCTGCCCGCTGTATACGAAGGCATTGCTCTGGGGGTCGAACAGCGGTCGGTCGCAGCTGCGTCCCATGAAATCGGTATAGAATGCGAATCCCCGGTACTTGAGGATGAAATCCGCAAAATAGGAGCCGATGTTGCGGGTCGCGTCGTCCGGCATGACGGCGCCGCGCTGGCCTTTCAGGCGCGATGCCTTGTGGTTGTAGGAGTAGGCTCCGGCCACGAGTATCTTGACCTGCTCCTCGCCTTCGAAATCTCCCTCCATCACGTCGCCTTTCGACTTGAACCGCCCCAGCGGGTAGAGCTCCAGCCGTCCCGTGTAGGCAAGCCCGCCGTTGGACGAACTGCCCCAGTTGCGGCCTTCGCCCAGCGTCACCGAACCTTTGGCCGAGAGGTTGAAGCCCTCGCCCCCGCGCATGTTGTATTCGCCGAAGAACCCGAAATCGCGGTCGAGGTTGAACTCGCTGTTGACGATGCTGCGGTCGACAAATTGCAGGGCGCTCGAAGAGTTAATGCGCGCCCGGTTGGCCTTGATCTTGGTCTGCCCGAACCCGATGTTCCACTTGGGGCTGGGGACGTAGTAGACGATTGCGTCGCGCACAATGTTCATATTGCCGTTGGGCAGCGGTTCCGTGTCGTAGGAGGTGAATCCCAGCTGAACCGAATAGACCAGTTTCGGGGAATAGATGTACCCGTCGAAGCGCAGGCGCAGGCGCTTGACCTGCGCATCGGTTTTCGTGAGCGTGAAATCCTTGTCGAACGAGAGTCCCACCATGTTCTGCATCCGGAAGCGCATCGTCAGTGAGAACCAGTTGCTTTTGGGACGGAACGTGATGCCCTTGCCGACTTCGAGGTTGGGCATGTTGCGTACGCGCTCCAACAGTTCGTGTTCGTCTTCGAGCGAATCGGCGGAGATGAATTCGGTTTGCCTCAGTGGCGAGCGTTCCTGTGCTGTAGCGATTGCGCAGCTGCACGTCAGCATGAGCAGAAGGAGTGTCTTTTTCATGTCGGTCTTGTCTGTCTGTTTGTTTCGTTTTGTTTCGTTTCGGCCGGGTTCGGGCAAAAATACAAAAAATATGCTCTTACCCGGTTAAGTCGCTGCAAAGTTGGGCGGTAAACCTGAAAAGAATATGAAATAGCCGTTGGAATCTTCCCGAAAAGGAACTAAATTTGTGGTGCGGCATCCGTGCACGGTTTCCGTTGGCGGCATGTCGCCTGCCGGACAATAAACCTGCCGGTTTTACGTTTTATGAAACGACAGAAAAATAAAAAGACGATGACAACGACAAAATTCAAGGGCACGCCCGTGCATATCGACGGCGAATTCATCCGGGCCGGCGCCCAGGCTCCCGATTTCGAATTGGTAAAGGGGGATCTCTCCCCGCTGAAACTCAGTGACCTGAAAGGCAAGCGCGTCGTGCTGAACATATTTCCCAGCCTCGATACGGGCGTCTGTGCGACTTCGGTGCGAAAATTCAATAAGCTGGCATCTTCGCTGCCCGACACGGTCGTCGTGGCCGTGTCGAAAGACCTGCCTTTCGCGCAGTCCCGGTTCTGTACGACCGAGGGTATCGCCAACGTCGTTCCCGCGTCGGATTTCCGTGCTGCGGGTTTTGCCGGCGCCTATGGCGTGCTGATGGCCGACGGCCCGCTGGCTGGGTTGCTCGCCCGTGCCGTGGTGGTGATCGACAAGGCGGGGAAGGTGGTCTACACCCAGCTCGTGCCCGAAATTACCGAGGAACCCGATTACGATGCGGCCGTCGAGGCCGTGAAAGCCTTTTAAACTTAATTAAATAGAACGAAATGATACGATTGAATGTTTTTATCCGTACGACGGATTCCAACCGCGAGGAAGTGGTAAATACGGCCAGGGAACTGGTGGCGGCTTCGCTCAAGGACGAAGGCTGCGTGGCCTATGACCTGTTCGAAAGCACTACGCGCAATGACGTGCTGATGATCTGCGAGACGTGGAGCGACGCCAAGGCGCTGGCCGCGCACGAGCAGGCGTCGCATTTCACGACCCTCGTACCGCGCCTGCACCAGCTCGGCGAGATGAAACTCGAAAAGTTCGTCTTCTGATTCGGTGTCCATGCGGCGGGAAATCCGTTCGCCTTAGAAGGAAAGACAGATATGGAACAGGCCGGCTGGTAATACCAGCCGGCCCGGTCGGTTTCAAATATCTGGC
>OBYQ01001356.1_pt1 | contig 11939 bp, 9 predicted proteins | sample 1538221 | NCBI WGS metagenome assembly OBYQ01 (sample SAMEA2580200, study PRJEB22360) | human gut metagenome | biome: human gut; feature: human-associated habitat; material: faeces | place: Denmark | collected 2008/2010
AAGATTTTTATATTTGGAAAATATTGTTTTACAAAATATAATATTTCCCATACATAACGAATATTTTCATTACATAAAGGTTCTCCTCCTAATACAGAAAAATTTCTTTGTACTCCATTTTTTGGAATAGCTGTTAATATTTTATCTAAAACTTCTTGAAAACTTTCTTCAATTCCTCCATTAAAATTCCATGTTTCTGGATTATGGCATCCAGGACAATGAAAGGGGCATCCTTGTGTCCAAAAAGAAACACATATGTTTTCTCCGTTTACTATATCATTTTCTTTAAGTGCGGCATATCTTATTATTTTTTTGCCATTAAGATATTCTATTGTGAGGCCGTTAAAAAGACTGTTCATGATTTTACCTCCTATATGGTTAAAACATCGTATAAACTAAATCTAGCCGTTTAATGCCCTTAGATGAACAACTGTTAGCCTACGGGATTAAAACGGCTAGAAATGGATTTTACGATGTCATTTTAAAGTAGATTAGAATTAATCTTCGTTATCTCCTAAATGAACGAATCTATCTCTAATTTCTTCTGTTCTTCCGTAATTCCAGTAATGAGTTCCTATATCCTTTATACCCCTAGTTTCCTAGTACTTTAACACATTTTATTTCAAATGTGGGAGTAGACTATACCTTAATATTATTTTCTATTTAACTAAATCTTCCTTTTGAATCCCTTTTTTCTATTACCATATATAAGCCCATATTCTAAATTTTCTTTATGTGTAACCCATTCTAAATTGATATAATGATTATTTAAAGGGTTGCAATCTTTATGGTTTATTTCTGGTAAGTTGTTAGGGTTAGGAATAAAAAGTTTTGCAATAATTCTATGAACATATAAATCTTTTCTTTTATTAGAAGTTTCTTCTCTTAAATAAATTCTAGCATATCCTGTTGGAAGTAAACGTACTTTCAGTTCTTGTGGAGCAATTCTTTTAGATAAATCATATCTGTTTCTACATCCTTTTTTTAAAGTAGTATATATTTTTCCTTCTGGTGAAGCATAATATCCAGAATAATTAGGAATTTCCTTCAACATTTTTATTCCTCCTTTCTTTTTTATAATATAAGAAAATAATATTCCACCATTATAGTCGTTGAGCGTCCCTCTCAATGAGAGGTTTCGTTGCGGATTATCCAATCTTTAATGATTTTACTATACCAAAAACATTACTTTTTGCCGCTTATATATTGCTATATAAGTTTAGTTATTAAAGCTTAAGGAAGTCCCCGCAGTTTAGATGGTTTAACGTGAGCCTATAAAGTTAACCCACAAGTACGTCTTGCTATATTCATTGTGTCTTGATTAGTATTTCCGCAATTAGGACAATACCAAGTCATATCATTTGAATTGATTTTCATTTCTCCATCATAACCGCATTCATGACAATAATCACTTTTTGTATTTAATTCTGCATACATGATATTATCATAAATGAAACGCATAACTGTTAAAACAGCATCTATATTTCCAGTTAAATCAGCCGTTTCAATATAACTTATCGCCCCACCAGGAGAAAGTTTCTGAAACTTAGATTCAATAGCTAATTTAGTAAATGGGTCAATATGCTCAAATACAGGAACATGATAGCTGTTAGTAACATAATCTCGGTCTTTTCCATCAAGTTTTATAAATACATCTTCACCAAATCTTTTCTTAAGACTTTTAGCAAATTTGTAAGTTCCACTTTCTAATGGAGTACCGTATACAGAATAATCTATATCTTCTGCCGCTTTCCACTGAGCACATTTATCGTTAAGTTTCTGCATAACTTCCAGGCCAAATTTCTCGCCTTCTGCTCCATCTGTATGAGAATGACCTGTCATATACTTTACACATTCATATAATGCCCCATATCCTAATGATACTGTACAGTAACCATGATGAAGTAAGTCATATAATCCTTCTTCTTTATTTAAACGTGCCAATGCTCCATTCTGCCATAAGATAGGAGCTACATCAGAAGTAACTTGTTCTAACCTTTTTAATCTGGCCTTTAATCCTAAATGGCAAAGTTCTGTTCTTTCTTCAAATAATTCCCAGAATTTGTTAAAATCTCCACCAGATGATAATGCAAGGTCAGCTAAATTAATAGTTGTAACCCCGGCATTAAATCTTCCATAATATTTATTTCCCTTTTCCCAATTATTACATTTGCTATAATTTTCTGTTGTTCTATCAGGTGTAAGGAAAGACCTGCATCCCATACATGCATATACTGCATTTTTATATTCTCTCATTTTCTTTGCTGAAATATAATCTGGAACCATACGTTTAGCCGTACATTTAGCCGCCAATACAGTTAAATTCCAATAAGGAGAATTTTCTTCTATATTGTTTTCATCCAATACATAAATCAGTTTAGGAAAAGCAGGAGTAATATAAACTCCCTTTTCATTTTTCATTCCTTTTATTCTCTGTTTTAAAAATTCTTCGATAAGTAAAGCTGTTTCCTTTTCATATTCTTTATCTTCATTAATATACATATAAACTGTAAGGAAAGGAGCCTGACCATTAGTGGTACTCATACTATTTATCTGATAATTGAAAGTCTGTACACTATCTTTGATTTCTTTCTTTAAATCTTCTTCGGCCCATTTAATTGTATCTTCTTCATTAAAACCTCTTTTTTTATATTTGTCGTAATAAATTTCATAGCTTTTTCTGACAAAAGGAGCTAAATGGGTTAAAGTAATAGTGATTCCTCCATATTGGCTAGAAGAAACAGCAGTAATTATCTGAGTTGCTACTGTCACGGCTGTGCTTAATCGTTTCTGTGCATCAATAGCTACTCCATTAATAACTGTACCAAAGTTTAACATATCTTCAAGATTACATAAACAACAGTTATGAAGTGCTTTCTGGGCCATATAATCCATATCATGTTGATGAATTATACCTTCGTCATGAGCCTTACATACTTCTGGGGGCAATAAAAATCTTCTAGCAATATCTGTAGAAGTAATACCAGCTAAATAATCACGCTGAACTGTTACTACTTTGCTATCTTTATTTGAATTTTCAGAAGTCCAGTATTCACTTTTATTACCTAATAATTCCATAACATCTTTATCTGTAATACTTCCCCTGGCAAGAGTACGATTGTTACGATAAACAATATAGGCTTTTGCTACATCTTTGTACTTAGATTTCATTAATGTGCGCTCTACTACATCTTGTATTTCTTCTACCGTATATATTTTTTTCTTTTTTAAGTTTTCTTCCACATAAAAAACTATGTGGTTTATATCTTTTTCGTACTGAATGCGATTTTCTATAAAATCTTTACGTGTTTCTTTAAAAGCTTTAACAATAGCTACAATTATGCGGTTTACATCATAATTTACCTTCCTTCCATCTCTTTTAATAACCTGCTTTTCTACTTCTTTTACTTTCATTCTTATATCTCCTTTTTTATTTTTTATAAAATATAAGTGCGCCTTTTTTGTTCAATACACAAGATATAGGCACACTTATATTATATACCACTAGATATAGATTATCAGTATTTATTTTTAATATTTTTAATTATTTTTCTCTTTTTCGGCTTTTACCTCATCTTCTGTTAATCTTATAAATCCCAAAGGTACTCTTGCGCCACTAGGCTTTTCTAAAGCTATCATATTTTCAAAAAGATAATTTTATTTTTACTTATTGAAAAAAGTATTTCATTCATAGGCCAAATATATTTATCTGATTCTTTTAAAATTCTGTAATATTCTCCTTTGCGCCAAATTACTAAAGGGGCAAAATTAGCCCCTTTTTCATTTGGTATAGATGTTTCATTTAAACATTTAATATATTCTTTCATATTAGTTTTCCTCTCTTTGTCTTATAATTTTTTCTCGTTTAGATTTTAATTCATAATCCATTATAATAAAATCTTTTAATTGAGTTTGTCTATTTTCGTTTCCATCAATAGAAATACAATTTTCTACAGTACTTAAATCTCCAATTTGAATAGTTTCTTTAGAAGCTCTTGAAATACCTGTATAAAGAAGATTATTATTGAAGCTTCTCTCATGGCACTTCATAGTAAGAAGAATAATATGAGGACATTGAGAGCCTTGATATTTATGGATGGTTCCAGCATAACCCAGTACAAGTGAGTTACAATCGCTTTCTTGGAACACTACCATATTTTCATCAAACTGGATGATTAGAACGTTGTTAGCATCAATTTCCAGGATTTTACCTATATCTCCATTAAACACACCTACGGTTTCTTGAGCAAGGCTTAAATCTACTTCTCCGGTTTGTTCTAAGATATTTTTATAAGATTCATAAGTAGGAACATGGTAATTGTTTTGAGTATTCATTACAATATCCCCCTTACGAAAAGTGATAGTGCATTCTTTTACGTTTCTTTCTACAACTTTTTCGTTCTTTCTTGCCGGGTTAATAGCTGATTGAATGAGATTGTTGATTTTGTAAGTTCCAAAATCTTTTACGTTCCATGGAGTGATAACAGCAATATCAATAGGTTTAATATCTTGATTTATTTTTTCCATATAAACGTCCAAAATTTGTTCTGTTGTTCCATTGCTTTTTATAAAAGTATAATCTTTATTAATTCCTAATACACATTTAACTCCATCTTCAAAATTAAGTTTTTCATGTATGGAAAGTTTATTGTAAATATCATTAACAATTGCTGATAGTCCACCTTCTTTGTATCTAAATACTTTCGTAAGAGTAATAATAGGAATAATACCACTTTCTATAAAATCTCTCATAATACAGCCCAAAGCAATTGAGGGGAGCTGATGAATGTCGCCACTAAATACAAACCTTACATTAGGATTAGAACAAGCTTTAATTAACATCATCATATGTTCCAATCCATACATAGACCATTCATCACATATAATTACATCTGAATCTATACCACCATTAGCTTGTGCTTGAGAACACCCTTTATGAACAGTTGAAGCTTTTCTATGGGTTTGTTCAGCTAATCTTTTAGCGGCTCTACCTGTAGGTGCGAACATAGAATATGTTTTTCCATTATCTTCTAACATATTAACCAATGCCATCATAGCAGATGTTTTACCACAATTTCCAGTAATAAAAATATTATTTTTTCTACGTAATATTAACATTCCAGATTCTACTTCAAAACAATATTTAAAGCCGTCTGTAGATTTGACTTTAATTATTTTTGTTTGTTTTTTATGAGTAGGACGTGAATCTTTAGTAATAGTTAATAAATTTCTAGTTGAAATTGTTATGCTGTATTCTATGCTTTTAGTAGCATATTCTTTATTTTTACCTTTTTTAATTCTTCCTATTCTATTTTTTTCTTTTAATGACGCTTTATAACCACATGCACTAAAAGCAAATTGTATAAAATTAGCTGTAGAAAGAAGCGTGGTAGAAAAACTTTTTCTGTTTCTAGTAACACTTCCATCCCATTGTAAAATATTATCACACACAATTTGTAGCTGGTGCTGTGTGCAATTATACCAATAAGGTAAAAATTCTTTTTCTTTACGTGGTGCGTAAATGTAAAAATCTGTATAACCTTCTGCGGCAGACTCTTTTTCTTTCCACTGTAAATTAGATTCTTTAAAAAGAATACGAAGGCTATCTTTTTTTCTTTGTTTTTTTATGTGAAATCTACATAATGTAGTATTATTCCGTGTAAATGCTCCATCACATATAACAGCGCACATTATTTTGATTTCATTATCTGTTAAATCAATACCCTTTCCATTATATTTAAAACTAGTAATAAATTGTCCTTTAAAACCTCTTTTATTAGTTTCATGTTTATTTTTTAAATCTAACATAGTAGTAAATTTTAATTGTTGTTTTCCTCTATCACTGTAAATATAAGGTATAACATGTTCTTCACTTAAAGTTTGATTAAGTCCGTATTTAGTTTCAAAATGATACATTTCATTACATGGTAATTTAATATAACGCAAAGGTTTTACTAATTGTGCAGTTCCATCATTATTATATTGCAATACTTTTTCTTCTAGTGTATATTGGTCAATAAATTTCCATTCTTTTCCGTTAAAGTATTCTGTTTCAGAATCTACACAACCTGCCCCGGCATTAAGTACTGCAACTCTATTTTTACATATCATGTGAAGTAATTCGCTTTGTTCGTCCGTTAATGTACCATCTTTAATTTCAGTATAATTCTTCCAATTAAAATCCCACACTTCATCTTGATTACATAAAATATCTGTAAAGTAATCAGCTATAGTAGATTCTGCTATATAAGTATCTGCTTTAGCAATACGTTTAGTATCATCATCATACCAAATTTTTTGGCTATCTATACAGATTTTCTTAATATACTGGATACAGTCTTTATCTATTTCAGCACAAAAACCAGCCATTGTATTTGCATCCATATATGTGTTATCATCTTCTTCGTTAAGACTTAAAATATGAAGTGCAATGTGTTCAATACGATTAGAAGTTTCTTTTAATTCTGGTCGTATTTTCATAAGCAATTTATCTGTTCTTAAAAATTCTCTATGCAGTATATCTATAAGAACTGAATAAGGTTCCTTATCAATAGCTTCTTCTACAGCTTCTACAGAGCCATATACATTATCTAATTCCTGGCATTCCCCAATAGTTAAATCATAATTTTTATGATGAATTAAAATGTAGTAATATTTAAATCTTGTGTTAATTTCTCTGATATAACAGTTCAGTCTATATTCTTTGATGTTTTTTAATTTCTTAACATCTATTTCATCAGTCTTTCCATTTATTACCATGGAAATAAAGTTAGGATATTCTTTTAATAATGTGTTGGCCTGAGTTTCAGTAGTAAATTTGGTAAGTATTTCTTTGGACTGTTCTACACTTAATTCATCCAAGTCTTTTACTATTTCATAATCTTTCACTCTTTCTACCATGTACTGAATTCCATATCTTGGATGATTGACCTGTTTTAAATCTAACGTATAAGATTCTCCATTCTTAAGATAGGATAAATCCCCAGATATAGTAAAATTCCCATACTTATTAAGAGTTATTTGGTTTTCATCTTTGGGATTGTCTAAAAGACATGCAAAAGTTCTGTAATTATTAGATGAATATATTTCTCTAATGATAGTACATTTAATTCCTTCAATAAATCTATCCATTATTCTCCTTCTTTCTTTTTGTTACGTAATTTTTTTGTTAAATATTTACATTCATATCCATTCGCTTTCATATGATTTTTTAGTCTGGGAACTATCTGTCTGGCATAAATTCTATTTACATCAATAGAAGTTAATTCTTCTTCTGTTATTCTTTCAGCTATTTCAGGATTATTTAATCCTTCCATAACTCTTAAATAAAATATTTTTTTCTGTATAGAATTTAAAGAAGGAATAAATGTTTTTAATATACTCATTAAATCTGTATATCCTTCTAATCCCTCCATATTATCATAACTGCTTAATGTATCAGCAATAGTTAAATTTTCTAAATCAGGAGAAGCATAGGCTGGTTGCTCTAAACTTAAAACAGATTTATCAAAGTTTTTTTGTTTTATCCTACGAATAGTTCTAATATATTCACTATTCATAAGAAGATAAGCAATAGTACTTAATTTTCCTTTTTCTGGGTTATGTGCTTTAACTGCTTTACATAATCCTATACAAGCTGGCCCATGACCTTCCTCAAAAGGTATTTTATGACTTTGTAAATAACTAATCACTAATCCATAATTATTGTTTACGATTTCTTTTTGTTCGGAACTAAGCTCCATATAATCTGCTGTTTCCATTTTATACTCCTTTCATTCATAATACCTTAGTAAAATAATAACATATTTATATATAAAAGTCAATAGATTCTCAAATAAAAAACAGCTTCTTAAATCTACAATCTAATCAAGAGGCTGTTTTTTTATAATTATTTATTGCTTATTAATCGTTTAAATTTTCTTTCTCCATGCTTTTTTATTATTATCGCTATATCTTTTACATTGTTTGTGTTTATTTGCTTCTATAGTTTCAAAATTTACAATGCATATATCTTTGCCTGTTCTTTTGTCATAAATACATTTATCGCAATTAACACAACTCTCTGATGGAAACAAAATAACTTTATTCCTACCCATTAATTATCATCCTCTCTATCTACTCTTTCAAATTGTAACGATAAACTTAAATCAGAATTTACATGACGAATCTTTATTACACTATGAGTAAAGATAGAATTTTTATATTTTTTTGCTATAAATTCTTCTTCATCATCTTCGCTTTTACGATATCCTGATATCATAAGTAGAGTACCTTTTTTAAACCAATTAGTATCTTCGTCAAATTCTTCTGTTTCACTTATACTTTTTTTATAATAAGTATATTGTCCTTCGTTAAATTTAACAGTAACTACATCATTATCTGGTGTAAGAAGATTAATGAAATGCTTATTATCATTACGACTTAATACTACACCGCATATTCTGGAAAGGTCATATTGCCTCCAAGTTCTTTTTCCGTTTTTACTACTTTTTTCTACAAATACAGGAGATGCAGGTAAATCTTTGTAATGACTAATATTATATTTTTCAAAATCAATACCTGTAAGTTCATGTTTATCGGGATAAAATGATATAGTTTCCATACTCCACTTAGGTATGTTTTCATATTTAACCATATTCATATATTCCTGTTGCCAATATTTTTTATTATATTCATCCACTAAAGCAGGATTATTAATATAAGAAATCAATTCATCTAATTCGGGTTTTAAAACTTTGTCCAAAGATTTATCTATGACTATAAGCATATCATTTTCATAATAAAAATCTTTACCCTCTTTGAGTTCTGCCATATAATGTTCTTCAAAGAAAGGTCTGGCAAATTTATCCTCAAGTATATAATCTTTTTTAGTCTTAAATTTTTCATTCTGACGATAAAAGAAATTAGGGCTTTCCACATATTTTCTAAAGTTATATACCTTAACAAGATGTTTTGGAAGCGTACAACCCAATTCTAGGCATTTTGGAAGGTTAGCCATAGTGAGTACTGTCTTAGCTGGATTCTCCCAGCATATCAGCCATTTAAGCATTAATACCTTATCTTCACACAAAGAATCAAAACATCCTGCTTTAATCAAAGTTGCAAAAATACTTTTTGTAACTAAACTTCTCCTATAAATTTCTGAACCATCTTTGGTAAATTCCCCTGTAGGTACAAGTAAATTCTTTTGATAATCATAAAAATGTTTAAAAGAATCATAAGGTCTACTACTCATAATATCTTTGGCTATATCTCTATTCATTTTAGTAATACCACCTAAACCAAACAGAATTAAATTTTCATCTATTAAAGGAGTAAAAGATAAATCAGACTTATTAATATCTGGTGGTAATGTATTAATATTATAATCTTTTATACGATAAATAGCCTTTGCCATTTTTTCGTAATTGGTTCCTGTATTTTTCTTCTTTTTTTCTATTTCTTCGTATTCTTCTTCATTTTCTTCCGTAGAAGAAGATTCTACAGTTAAACAAGCACAAGCCCAAAATACAGGAGGGAAAAAATAATTTACATTAAGCTCTTGTAAACCAATTACTGAGTAAGCGTACGAATGTAATTGGGAAAAGGAATCAAGCTGTTTTAATTGCATTTCTACAACATATGTATTCCATAAACATATGAAATCATATGAACAACTCGGACTATATCTTTGTAAAAATTAAAAAAATGAATGAATGATATTATAAAAAATAACAAAGACGACAATTTTTTAGTTTCTATTTAATTTCCTTTTATTAGGATTATTCCTAACTAATGTAGATTTAGTAATCCCCGTCATTTCAGCCACTTCATCATAGGTATGAGTTTTTAATAATTCTAATGCTTTACTCATATCTTCTTCTGAATAAGCTTTATAACTTTTACCTCTTTCGATATTCCACACTCTACCTTCATTATCAGGAACTTCATTATTAAAACAAAACCATAATTGTTCCCTAGTTATAGGTAATGTAGCAATAGAAGTATAAGTGTTTACTTCATTATTCTTAATAGAAGTATATTTTTTAGGCTTATTATCATTGACAGCTTTTATTCTTTCTACATCTATTTGACTAGGAATTTTTGCATATCTCTCAATTAAAATATTATAATCTCTATAATAATGATTTTTATAAGATAAACGATACATTCTCATAGTATCTTTATTTTCATCATTATAAGAATTATAAACTTTAATCAGCTTTCCATTTTCGTCATATTCTACACATTTTCTACTATTCTTTTCTGTAGCTATAAGCTGATTAAGTCTACAAGACGCTTTACGTTTTTCACTATCTCTGTTAATCAAGCCAGTAGCAGAAGCATGAATCATATTAAGTTTTCTGTCTACCCATTCTAAATTAGTAGCTTTGTTATTAGTTTTATTTCCATCAATATGATTTACTTCTTTATATTGTTCTGGTTTAGGATTTTCACAAAAAGCAAATGCCACTAATCTATGAACTAAAGGTGTAATATTTTGATTTAAACGAACATAACAATATCCATTTTGAGAATTTACTACAACTTTTTTTATAATCCCTTTACACTTTACCCTTCCTAAATTACTAACTTCACATTCTCCATTACTTCCCTCAATCTCTTTCCAAATTTCCATTCTTTCTGAATTTTTCATATTTTCCTCCTTTCTTTATTATTTTTAAAAACAATCATTCATTCATCATCATTCATTTTTTTAATATTACAGATTTGCACTTCCATTAACGTATCAATAGTTAATGTACTTCCTGTCGGAATAGTCTCTACATCTTCTTTAATATTACTATTAAAGCTTGACACGGTATTATCAGCTATCTATATATCTTAATATAGACCTTAGAATTTCTTAGTCAGCGGCTTCGTCCTTTTTATTATGCTGTAATCTAGTTGTAACTCTTGTACAGCGGTCTTATTCAACTGATACCGTTAGCATTGCACTTCTATGCAACACACCCCTGATAGGGTTCACAAATCATGACCATTATTACATAGCCAAAACTCATACCAAATAATTCATACCATATATAATTGGCAAATAATTCTCTGCATCCCTGTTTAATACAATGCTCAAAGAACATAATTCTGGTTTCTTCTAATATAACTTCGTCTTTTTTCACCTTGTTATCCTATGGGCTTTTTATCCCATAGTTCTTATAGTTTCCTATAAGGTCGGCATATATTTTTATCTTACAAAATAAGATAAAGGACACTCTTGGAAAGATTATATTTATTCACTTTCTATGCTCTACGGTGCTTTATAGCCTTTCGTAATCTATAAAGTTACCTCGGTATTAGCTTATTGAATTTGAATTTATTTTTTATAAAAATAAAACTTTCTTTAATTTAATTTCTTTTCTGATTAAATGGGGAATATTTAAATTGTTATAAAAATAATTGAACAATTGTTTTTTATCTTGTTTTGTAGTATATTGAACACAATAAATGTGGCTAGATTTGTTATACCATATTGAAGGTATTTTTATATTAGTTTCATTAAAAATTTCTTTAATTATGTTTTCTAATATTGGTTTTCTTCCTACAAATCCCATATAACTTTTTATACCTACTGATGCTATTCCATCTCCATCATAATATCCCATTAAAAAATATCTTTTTAATTTTTGAGAAATATTAGGTATTGTTGTATGAGTGTTTTTATTTATTCCACATCCCCATTTAATTAAATCTTCACCCATTTTCAAAGAATTTAAATTGATATAAGCGTTATGCTTGTTTTTATTTTTATACTCTCCTATTTTATTTTCTCCATTTATTTCTTTTTTAAATTCTTCAATTATATATTTATCCTCTATTTTTAATTCCAGTCTAATAGAATAACTATATGATTTTTCAAATTTTCTTTTTAAAACACAACCGTCAGCCATTAACAATCCTAAAAAATAAGCTTTTTGTGGAGTATTTATATTTTCAAAATAATT
>OBYQ01001367.1_pt1 | contig 11812 bp, 7 predicted proteins | sample 1538221 | NCBI WGS metagenome assembly OBYQ01 (sample SAMEA2580200, study PRJEB22360) | human gut metagenome | biome: human gut; feature: human-associated habitat; material: faeces | place: Denmark | collected 2008/2010
AACGCAATCATTGAGATAGCGACGGATAGCGCGTAATACCGCATCCGGTTTTTCAGCATGAACCCAGTGACCCGCGCCTGCAATCACATGAGCCCGAGCCTGTGGAAATTGTGCCAGTAAATCATCACGGTACTGCTCGCTAACATACGGAGAATTGCCGCCAGGGATAAATAGGGTAGGATGATCCCATGCCGGGATTTTCTCCCAACCCACAATATGCGGATACTGATCCCACAATACTGGCACGTTAAAGCGCCACTCCCCATCAACAAAAGATTTCAACAGAAACTGAATCACCCCTTCTTCATTAAGATGCTGGCGCATTATTGCCGCTGCTTGCTGGCGTGTTTGTGCGTCTGATTCACTGACTGCGTTGATGGCCGCGAAAATCTCATCATGACGGCGAACGTGATAATCGACCGGCGCAATATCAATCGCCACCAGCTTGTCAATGCGATCGGGGGCTAGTGCAGTAAGAGCCATTACCGCTTTACCACCCATGGAGTGACCGATAAATGTTGCTTTGTCGATCTGCTGTGCATCCAGGGTATCAACAAGATCCTGCGCCATCGCCGGGTAATTCATTACCGGATCTCTCGGTGAAAGACCGTGGTTACGCATATCAACCTGGATGATATTGTGATCGTTTACCAGATCGCGAGCCAGTACGCCAAGGTTGTCGAGGCTGCCAAATAGACCATGGACAAGAACGATGGGAGAATTATTGTGCTGGTTTTGTGCAGTTTGCGCGCGGATATTCAATTTCATGGCAAAGTTCTTTTTTTCGCGTTGTCGGGTTAGGGTATTATGTTGACCATTGTGCCACAGGGCTGCAACAAATAAGGTTTATTCCGAGTTTTTCTGCAAGCCAGGCTTGACGCTATCCGCTGCCGGGATTTATTCATATACTCCTGGCGACTTGTATTCAGCTAAGACACTGCACTGGATTAAGATGAAAACGATTGAAGTTGATGATGAACTCTACAGCTATATTGCCAGCCACACTAAGCATATCGGCGAGAGCGCATCCGACATTTTACGGCGTATGTTGAAATTTTCCGCCGCATCACAGCCTGCTGCTCCGGTGACGAAAGAGGTTCGCGTTGCGTCACCTGCTATCGTCGAAGCGAAGCCGGTCAAAACGATTAAAGACAAGGTTCGCGCAATGCGTGAACTTCTGCTTTCGGACGAATACGCAGAGCAAAAGCGAGCGGTCAATCGCTTTATGCTGCTGTTGTCTACACTATATTCTCTTGACGCCCAGGCGTTTGCCGAAGCAACGGAATCGTTGCACGGTCGTACACGCGTTTACTTTGCGGCAGATGAACAAACGCTGCTGAAAAATGGTAATCAGACCAAGCCGAAACATGTGCCTGGTACGCCGTATTGGGTGATCACCAACACCAACACCGGCCGTAAATGCAGCATGATCGAACACATCATGCAGTCGATGCAATTCCCGGCGGAATTGATTGAGAAGGTTTGCGGAACTATCTAAAACGTTGCAGACAAAGGACAAAGCAATGGCAATCCACAATCGTGCAGGCCAACCTGCACAACAGAGTGATTTGATTAACGTCGCCCAACTGACGGCGCAATATTATGTACTGAAACCAGAAGCAGGGAATGCGGAGCACGCGGTGAAATTCGGTACTTCCGGTCACCGTGGCAGTGCAGCGCGCCACAGCTTTAACGAGCCGCACATTCTGGCGATCGCTCAGGCAATTGCTGAAGAACGTGCGAAAAACGGCATCACTGGCCCTTGCTATGTGGGTAAAGATACTCACGCCCTGTCCGAGCCTGCGTTCATTTCCGTACTGGAAGTGCTGGCAGCGAACGGCGTTGATGTCATTGTGCAGGAAAACAATGGCTTCACTCCGACACCTGCCATTTCCAATGCCATTCTCGTTCCCCATAAAAAAGGTGGCCCGCTGGCAGACGGTATCGTGATTACACCGTCCCATAACCCGCCGGAAGATGGTGGTATCAAGTACAATCCGCCAAATGGTGGCCCGGCTGATACCAACGTCACTAAAGTGGTGGAAGACAGAGCCAACGCACTGCTGGCTGATGGCCTGAAAGGCGTGAAGCGTATCTCCCTCGACGAAGCGATGGCATCCGGTCATGTGAAAGAGCAGGATCTGGTGCAGCCGTTTGTGGAAGGGCTGGCCGATATCGTTGATATGGCGGCGATTCAGAAAGCGGGCCTGACGCTGGGCGTTGATCCGCTGGGTGGTTCCGGTATCGAATACTGGAAGCGCATTGGCGAGTATTACAACCTCAACCTGACCATCGTTAACGATCAGGTCGATCAAACCTTCCGCTTTATGCACCTCGATAAAGACGGTGCGATCCGTATGGACTGCTCCTCCGAGTGTGCGATGGCGGGCCTGCTGGCACTGCGTGATAAGTTCGATCTGGCGTTTGCTAACGACCCGGATTATGACCGTCACGGTATCGTCACTCCGGCAGGTTTGATGAATCCGAACCACTACCTGGCGGTGGCGATCAACTACCTGTTCCAGCATCGTCCGCAGTGGGGCAAAGATGTTGCTGTCGGTAAAACGCTGGTTTCATCTGCGATGATCGACCGTGTGGTCAATGATTTGGGCCGTAAGCTGGTAGAAGTACCGGTAGGTTTCAAATGGTTTGTTGATGGTTTGTTCGATGGCAGCTTCGGCTTTGGCGGCGAAGAGAGTGCAGGCGCTTCCTTCCTGCGTTTCGACGGCACGCCGTGGTCCACCGATAAAGACGGCATCATTATGTGTCTGCTGGCGGCGGAAATCACCGCTGTCACCGGTAAGAACCCGCAGGAACACTATAACGAACTGGCAAAACGCTTTGGTGCGCCGAGCTATAACCGTTTGCAGGCAGCAGCGACTTCCGCACAAAAAGCGGCGTTGTCTAAGCTGTCTCCGGAAATGGTGAGCGCCTGCACCCTGGCAGGTGACCCGATCACCGCGCGTCTGACGGCGGCACCGGGTAATGGCGCTTCTATCGGCGGTCTGAAAGTGATGACTGACAACGGCTGGTTCGCCGCGCGTCCGTCAGGCACGGAAGACGCATATAAGATCTACTGCGAAAGCTTCCTTGGTGAAGAACATCGCAAGCAGATTGAGAAAGAAGCGGTTGAGATTGTTAGCGAAGTTCTGAAAAACGCGTAAACATATCAAATAAGAAAAAGGGCGGTCGGAAGATCGCCCTTTTTTGCTTTGCTTAATTAACCGTGTTTATTTTTCAGTTCAAAGCGTGGTGAGACCAGACCATACAGTGTCCAACCGAGGAAGGTCACGATGGAACCGTATAGCATGGCTTCTTCCCCGGATGAGTACAGCGCATAAAAGCTGTACATCGCGCCAACAAAAGCAACAAAGTTTGCAACTTTCGCTTTTGAGGGGGGCACATTAGCGACCTTCTGAATAATGACTAATGCCGCCATTGACAGAATATACGGAATGATATTGGTCACCACGGCCAGGTTAACCAGCACGTTGAACTGACTGTTTAGCGACGGGCTAATCGTCATCAGCGCCAACCCGCTCTGGATAATCACAATGGTCAACATTCCCTGCACCGGTGCATCCACTTTGGTTACACGGGAGAAAATTTTAGGGAAGTAGCCTTCATCAGATGAAGATTTAAACACCTGGGCAATGGTGAACTGCCAGCCAAGCAGCGAACCGCAGCAGGACATCACCATCAGCGCCATAATGACTTTACCCACTTCCGGCGTGAACATCTGCGCGAAGGCCAGACCAAATGGTGCCGTTGAATTTGCCAGCTCCATATTTGGCACAATCCCGGCAATCACGTTGGTGGAGACGATATAAATCACCGCCGCACCTAACGTACCGCCGAGTACCGCGATTGGCACATTACGTTCCGGGTTTTCCACTACATCAGTATTCGCACACGCAGACTCCAGACCAAGAAAAGCCCACAGCGTCATAGCGATGGAAGAACCTACCGCACTGAAGAACGGTGCATGATGCGGATTCCAGGAATCAACGTAAAGTGTCGGGCTAAACCAGAACCAGCCGATAATGCACAGGCCTACCACCGGAATAATGACCCCCCACACGGTAATGCTACTGATTTGCCCGGTAATGCGCGCACCACCAAAGTTAGCCACGGTACAAATCCACAGCACCCCGATGGTCGCAAGACCAATCTGCACTGGCGACAAACTCGCGCCGAGCAGTTCGGTGCCGTAACCAACCGCCGAAATAGCAATCGCGACGTTAGCAATCAGCAGCGAGACGCCGTAGGTATAGTTCGCCATAAAGTTACCGGATTTACCGAAAGCATACTCGGCATAACCGCCCATACCTCCTGATTTACGGCTGAACATACCGCATTTTGCGAATGCCCATGCCAGTGCCATTGAGCCTACGGCTGTCACCAGCCAGGAGATAATTGAGATTGTCCCGACTTCGGCAAGCTTTGTCGGCAGCATGATGATACCGGAGCCCATCATGTTGACCATCGTCAGTATGGTTAACTGAACGACACCCATTTTGTTCGATTTCGCCTGACTCATAATTTTTCCCCTTTCAACAGGGTGCTTTGCGCATCACGAGGCTTGATGACATAGCACCAAACTTGCTTACGACCATCATGTTCTTCGATATAGACACCCTGCAGCTCCGGTGCAAAACCTGGCAGCAGGTTGATGCCTTCTTCCAGAGCGCTGAAGTAACGCAAAACAGCACCACCCCAGATTTCACCAGGAACAACACACAGCACACCCGGAGGATAAGGAAGCGCACCTTCGGCAGCGATACGGCCTTCTGCATCCGGCAGACGAACCAGCTCCACTTCACCGCGTAAGTAGGCGTAGTTGGCTTCTTGCGGATTCATGCTGACGCGAGGGAAGTGTTCCTTACGGAACATCTCTTTTTGCAGTTGTTTCACGTTGTGACGGGCATACAAATCATGCATTTCCTGGCACAACTGACGCAGGGTATAACCGGCGTAGCGCTCTTCATGCTGTTTGTAGATGGAAGGCAGTACTTCCGCCAGAGGCGCATCAGCTTCCAGTAGTTTTTCGAAGCGTACCAGCAGGGCAACAAGTTGCTGCAGTTTGGCCATATCTTCTGCCGGAGTCAGCAGGAAGAGGATGGAGTTAAGATCGCATTTTTCCGGCACTACGCCATTTTCGCGCAGGAAGTTAGCAAGAATCGTTGCAGGTACACCGAACGCTTCATATTCGCCGTTACGTGCATCAATACCTGGAGTTGTCAGCAACAGTTTGCACGGATCGACAAAGTATTGGTTCTCTGCGTAGCCTTCAAAAGAATGCCAGTGCTCACCGGGTACAAATTTAAAGAAGCGCAGATCAACCGCAATTTGCGCTGTTTCATACGACTGCCAGGGTTTACCATCCACCAGTTCAGGAACGAACGGGCGAATGTGCTGGCAGTTATCGAGGATCAATTTGCGGGCATTAATACCGTTAACCACACAATCCATCCACATATTACGACCGCTGACACCTTCATGCATTTTGGCGTTGATATCCAGTGCGGCAAACAGCGGATAGAACGGGCTGGTGGAGGCGTGCATCATAAAGGCGTTGTTCATGCGTTTGTGCGGTACATAACGCTGTTGCCCTTTGATATGGCTGTCTTTTTTATGAATTTGTGAAGTCTGAGAAAAACCAGCCTGTTGTTTATGCACAGATTGCGTAACCAGAATACCCGGATCGTTCTCATTAAGCTCCAGCAGCAGCGGCGAACAGTCCGCCATCATCGGAATAAACTGTTCATAGCCGACCCATGCTGAGTCAAACAGGATGTAGTCACACAGATGACCGATTTTATCCACCACCTGGCGGGCGTTATAAATAGTACCGTCGTAGGTGCCTAACTGAATCACAGCGAGGCGGAACGGACGCGCTTCTTTTGCCCGTTGCGGTGCAACTTCTGTAATCAGTTCACGCAGATAACTTTCTTCGAAGCAGTGCGCATCAATGCCACCGATAAAACCATACGGGTTACGTGCTGTTTCCAGATAAACCGGTGTTGCACCAGCCTGTAGCAAGGCCCCGTGATGGTTAGACTTATGGTTATTGCGGTCAAACAGCACCAGATCACCCGGTGTCAGCAGGGCGTTTAAAACCACTTTGTTGGAGGAGGAGGTGCCGTTTAAAACAAAGTACGTTTTATCGGCATTAAACACTTTAGCCGCATGTTGCTGTGCAATGCATGGCGCACCTTCATGAATCAGAAGATCACCCATTGCAACGTCGGCATTACACAAGTCGGAGCGGAAGAGCATTTCGCCAAAATATTCCACGAACTGATTGCCTGCCGGATGGCGACGGAAAAACTCACCTCCCTGATGACCCGGGCAGTCAAAAGCGCTATTGCCCTGATTGACATAATCGACCAGTGCGCGGAAGAAGGGCGGGCGCAGTTGCGTTTCATAATGGCTGGCAGCGGTTTCTAACTGACGTCCATAAAACTCTTTCCGTGATTCGCAATGCTCGAAGACACCAGAAATACGTGGCAGATATTCTGCTGGTACACGTTCTTCATTTTCCGTTGCAATAAAAACAGGAATGCCATAGCCAGTAGCGTCTATTTCATCGAGTTTTCCACGTTCAACATCATTGACTGATAAAATAATAGCGGCAACGTCAATATAATTACTTTTGTCAATATTCACGCATTCACGATGAGTGGAAAAGCAATCCGGGCAAGAACGGCTAACGGCAATTTTTAATTCTGACATTTTGTTCATCTCTTTATTTCAGGTAATAGCAGGTCCTCAATTTCTCAAAGGAGAAATTGATCACGCCGGAAAAAAGCAAAACCCCACCGCTGATAAATAAATCAGTAGTTTGCTTTTTGCAGATGCAATAACCCAGACCAGCCCGGTAACTGGCTATACTCGTCATACTTCAAGTTGCATGTGCTGCGACTCGAATTATTTAGAGTTTGAAAGGGTTAGCAGTATATGAGCACCGAGGGATACAGGTATTAACCTGTAATGCTTAAAGTCAGGGAGACCTGTACGCAGGGGTGCCCTTTAGTCAGAAGACTAGCGGGCATTAAAGAAATGAAAGTCAAAACTATTACGATGGGCAAACTTCATGATATGGGTTGTCCGCCTTATATGAGGCATTAAGCGGTTATTATTTTCCATTTACCTTTACCTTTTTCTGTGTCAGTTGAAGGTAGGGTTATTCTATCCATGAAATAGCTATAATCTGTGAAGAAGATCAACAAAAAACGATCATATCCCAAATAATAAATCATTAATGATGAATAGCGCCATATTAGATGCTGTTTTGTTGTTTAAATGTTGCAATTTTGTGGGTTGTATTTTCATTAAGAAATTAAACCTGCCAAATAATAATTTTCGGGGCAGGTTTAATAATAAATTAATAATTATTTAAGCGTATTTATTGAATAATAATTCATGGCATAAACCGATACCCAATACCGGTTTCAGTAATAAAATGGCGGGGACGGGCGGGATCTTGCTCCAGTTTTTGTCGCAGATGCCCCATATAAATACGCAAATAGTGGCTGTGTTCGACCGCGTTTGGTCCCCACACCTGATTGAGTAACTGGCGCTGGGTGAGCACTTTTCCGGCGTTGTTGAGCAGCACGGCCAGCAGGCGGAACTCAATCGGTGTGAGATGCACCTCTTCCTCGCCGCGGTGGATAACGCGGGCGGCTAAATCGACGGTAACATCAGAAAATTTCACCAGCGGATCGGGCGGCGTAATGCGACGCGCAGACGGGCCTGCAATTCGCCAATGCCAAACGGCTTACTCAGATAATCATCCGCTCCGGCATCCAGCGCGGCGATTTTATCGCTCTCTTCGCTGCGTGCGGAAAGCACAATCACCGGCACCGCGCTCCACTGGCGCAGGTCGCGGATAAACTCAATCCCATCACCGTCGGGCAGGCCGAGATCGAGAATAATCAAATCTGGCTTACGGGTTGCCGCTTCCAGCAAGCCGCGTTGCAGCGTTTCGGCCTCAAAGACGCGCATACCGTCGCCCTCCAGCGCCGTGCGCAGAAAGCGACGAATAGCCTGTTCATCTTCAACAATCAGAACGTTTGTCACATATCCTCATGAAATTCTTCAAGTTCAGGGGCTGTTTGCTGGGGAAGTGTAACACGAAAACAGGCACCACCTTCCGGTCGGTTGAATGCGGTAATGGTGCCGCCGTGTACATCCACTATCGCCCGACAAATTGCCAACCCAAGCCCTACACCCGGTACCGCCGACTCTTTATTCCCGCGAGCAAACTTATCAAATATCGTCTGCTCCTGGCCTGGTGGAAGACCGGGGCCGTTATCCCAGACATCCAGTTGTAGATTTTCGCCCTCAACGTGGGCATTGATACCAATTTCGGCCTGCGCCCCCGCATATTTCACCGCGTTCTCTAGCAGGTTAATCAGCACCCGTTCAAAGAGTGGCCCGTCAACGTGGATTAAGGTCAGCGGCTCTGGCAGAGAAAGATTGATGGGCGACGATAAACCCGGTTCCAGCATTTGCAGCGCGCTGCCGACCACTTCTTCCAGCGTTAACCACTCTTTCTTCAAATTAAAGCCGCCGGACTGAATTCGCGCCATATCCAGTAGATTATTCACCAGTCGGGTGGTGTTCAGCACATGCTGACGAATCTCGCTGGCCTGGCGGGCGTGGGGCGATCCTTCGCTTGCCAGATCGAGCGTTAAGATTTCTGCCTGACCGAACAGCACCGTAAGCGGCGTGCGTAAATCATGCGAAAGCGCCGCCAGCAGGGCGTTGCGGATCTGTTCACGTTCGCTTGCCATCCGCGCCTGTTCTTCGCTGGCGGTTAGTGTCAGTCGCTCAAGGGCATTGGCGACTAACAGCGTAAACGTCTCCAGCAGGCGCTGCTGTTCCGGGATCATCAACTGGCGCAGATTCCCCGGTTCCACCACCACCAGTCCGTAGGTTTTCTCGCCGCTTTTTAGCGGCAAAATCTGGTACGGTACACCGGGTAACGTGTCGGTGCCCGCGCCCGCAGGCAGGCCTTTATCAAAACTCCACTGCGCGATGGCATCGTCCCACGGCGTCATTCCTTGCGGATGTGTTAAAGGCTGCAATTTACCGTTGTCATCAGGCAGCAACACCTGGCTACGGGCATGAAACGTGGAGGCAATAAACTGTTCGCTGGTGGCGGCGATATCCTGCGAACTACGGCCCACAGCCAGAGCTTTGGACATTTCATATAAGTGCCGTGTGCGTTGTTCGCGGTAACGGGCTACCCGCGCCTGATAACGCACGCCAGCAGTAAGGTTCCCGATCACCAGCCCGACGGTTAACATCACCGCGAAGGTCAGCAGATATTGCACATCAGAGACGGCGAGCGTGCCGCGTGGGGCGATAAAAAAGAGATCGAAACTCACCACATTAATGACGGTGGCAACCACCGAAGGCCAGCGTCCGTAAAATAGTGCCACCACCACGACGCCAAGCAGATACAGCATCACCAGGTTGGCGGCATCAAACGCCATCAGCCACTGCATGGCAATTAAGGTGATAACGGCGCATAACGCGGCGGCAACCACGCATCCCTGAATCTGTACCCGCCACTTGTCTTTAAAAGAGCGGCTATCCGGCGCGTTGTTAATCGTGCGGGCGGGTGGTTCATCAAGCGCGACCAGCACCTGATCGAGATCGGGGGCGATGCGTGCCAGCCGGTCAGCAAATGTTTCCCGACGCCACCAGCGGCGCGAAGCCGGGCGACCGAGAATAATCTTGCCGAGATTATGTTCACGGGCATAACGCACTACCGCTTTCTCTTCCGCTGGATCAGAAAGTGTTGCCGTCTCCGCGCCCAGCTCCTGCGCCAGACGTAAGGCGCTGAGAATTGCCCGACGTTTTTTCTCCGGTAAGCGATGCAGGGCAGGGGTTTCAACATACACCGCGTGCCAGACACTGCCCAGGCGCGAGGCCAACCGCGCCGCCGTGCGGACCAGTTTCTCACTGCCGGTGTTATGCCCGATGCATAAAAGGATCGCGTCGCGTGTGTGCCAGACTTTCTCTTCGCCAGGATGCCCCCGCCAGGCGCGCATTTGCTCATCTACGCGATCGGCAGTACGGCGCAGTGCCAGTTCGCGCAGGGCGATCAGATTACCTTTGCGGAAAAAATGTTCAATGGCGCGCTCCGCCTGCCCGGCAATATAGACTTTGCCTTCTTTCAGTCGCTGGCGCAGATCGTCCGGGGGCAAGTCCACCAGTACTACGTCGTCGGCGGCATCAAAAAAAGGATCGGGCACGGTCTCCCGTACCTGAATTCCGGTGACGCCGCTGACCACATCATTCAGACTTTCCAGATGCTGAACGTTGACGGTAGTGAAAACATCAATGCCAGCTTCCAGCAGCTCTTCGATGTCCTGCCAGCGTTTAGGATGACGTGAACCTGGCGCATTACTGTGCGCCAGTTCGTCCATTAAGATCAGTGCCGGACGGCGGGCGAGGGCGGCATCGAGATCAAACTCGCTGATGTGCCGCCCACGGTACGCCTGGCGTTTTAACGGCAGAACAGCCAGACCTTTCAGCATGGCGGCGGTATCTTTCCGACCGTGGGTTTCTACCACGCCAACCACAATATCCAGCCCTTGCGCCCGCAGTCGCTGGGCTTCCGCCAGCATCGCCCAGGTCTTCCCGACGCCTGCGCAGGCACCGAAGAATACTTTCAGCTTCCCCCGATGCGGCGCGGCAGCTTGTTCCAGCAGACGATCGGGGTCGGGACGTAAGGGTTCGTTATTCATCAAGCTTATCCAGTGCCAGATTGAGTTCGACAATGTTGACGACCGGCTGGCCGATATATTTCACCAGCGGTTGTTGGCTGTATTTTGCGATCAGTTGCGTGAGCTGTTCAACGCTGAGATTACGCGCTTTCGCCACGCGTGGGATCTGCCAGGCCGCCGCTTGCGGGGTGATGTTATTGTCCAGCCCGCTTGCTGACGCCGTCACCAGTTCAACCGGAACGTTCGTGCTGGCATCCGGGTTAGCAGCCCGTAATGCGGCAACGCGTGCGGCTATCTGTTTATCCAGCTCCGGGTTACTGACTGCCAGATTGCTCCCGCCAGAAGCCTGTGGATTATAGGGCATTTCTGCTGTTGCCGACGGGCGACCATGAAAATAGCCGTTGCCGGTAAAATTTTGCCCGATTAATGCCGAACCGCGCACCGTATCACCTTCACGAATCAATGAACCGTTGGCCTGCCAGGGAAACCACCATTGCCCCAGTGCGGTGGTCAGCAGCGGGTAAACGCCGCCAGTAATCAATAACAGAAAGAGAAATGTCGATAATGCCGGACGTAATCCACGCATGGTAAACCTCACACCAGACCGCAAACGGTTAGCAGTAAATCAATGACTTTGATACCAATAAACGGCACCAGCAGCCCACCCAGACCGTAAATCCATAAGTTACGGCGCAACATGGCAGAAGCGGTAAGCGGTTTATAACTCACGCCTTTTAACGCCAGGGGAATCAAAAAGACGATAATCAAGGCGTTGAAAATGACCGCACTGAGAATGGCGGAGTCGGGCGAATGCAGGCGCATGATGTTCAGCGCATTTAACTGCGGATACGTTGCCGCGAACGCCGCTGGAATAATGGCGAAGTATTTCGCCACATCGTTGGCAATGCTGAAGGTGGTCAACGAGCCACGGGTCATCAGCATCTGTTTGCCAATGTGCACTACCTCGATCAACTTGGTCGGGTTGGAGTCGAGATCCACCATATTGCCCGCTTCTTTCGCCGCCTGGGTGCCGGCGTTCATCGCCACCGCCACATCGGCCTGTGCCAGCG
>OBYQ01001377.1_pt1 | contig 11731 bp, 24 predicted proteins | sample 1538221 | NCBI WGS metagenome assembly OBYQ01 (sample SAMEA2580200, study PRJEB22360) | human gut metagenome | biome: human gut; feature: human-associated habitat; material: faeces | place: Denmark | collected 2008/2010
TGTTCCGGGGCGTCTCGATCTTGGTTTTCCCCAGGGCCTCCATATTGGTTTGAAGGTACTGTACCAGCCACTCCGCGCGGCTCCTGGCCGCCTTGGCCCGCTGGACCAGGTTGTCCGCCTCGTTCTTCAACGCCTCGGAGAGGTAGGTGTACTCCTTGACCACAGTAGCGATATTGTCATATTTTTCCTCGATCTCCCCGGACAGGCCCTCCAAGGTGTCGGCCACCGCTTGCAGGTCTGGTTCCTCCTGGCCCAGCATATCCATCAGCGCTTGATACTCTGTGGTCAAATCCCGCAAAGTCATGTTCATTCTTGTTCCTCCTTCACGGTGACCCCCGGCTCTTTCCCGGTGATCTCCAACCGGATGCTGCCGCACAGTTTCCGGTCTCCAATGCCGAACTTCTCCAAAATGGATGACAGCGGCTGCCCGTCGATAAACATCACCCCGTCTAAGAGATCAATTGCGCCTGTCCCTTCCACCGTATATTTCACTTGACTTTTCCTCCGTTCCTGTTACAATAAAATTGGTTTTATTCCTTTGCCGCCTTTCCTGTCCCCACAGGGAGGCGGCTTTTCTTATGCCGCCCAGTAATCCTCCCGCTCTTTCAAGGGGGTCTCTTTGGCCTTGCACTTCCTTTTGAGCTCCTTGGCCTTCCGGTCCACGTCCCAGTCTACATAGGTGCCGTACAGCACCATAAACAGAAGCAGCGCGCCGAGTATCCCTAATTCAACCATGTTTTTCCTTCCTTTCTTCCTTCAAAAATTCCGAACACGCCGGGTGCAGTGCCCCCATGTGTTCCTCTCTCTTTAAGCAGTACCCCTCGCACGTTGGAATCCACAAAGCGATGTTCCCCCGGCTCTGGTGGAAATACTGCTCGTAATACTGGCAGTTCACACACGCCCTCACGCTGGTGTCTACGGTCAACTGCTTTTTCCTCCGGCTGTCCGCTAAAATTTCCGCTTCCACGCTTCTTCGCATTTCCCTTGCCCCCTGTCTGGTTTTGTGCTATGCTTTAGCCAAAGAGCTTTTCCACGGTGCTCTTTACTGTGTGAGCTATCAAGATGGCTACATCGGCCCTTGGGACTCGCTCTCCCGCCTCGTACATCTTGTAAGCCCTTAGAGATATGCCGGCCTTTTTCGCAACTGCTTCTTGCGTAAGGCCCATTTTTTCACGCCTTTCTTTCAATTTTGCTCGTTCATTCATCACCCATCACCTTTAGATTTCGGGGCATATTCGTGCACCTGATAGTATTATTATAGGGCATATTCGTGCACCAGTCAAGGGGGCAACTATGAAAAATTTTGTGGAACGCTTTAAGCTGCTGCGAAACGAAAAACACATTAGCTATCAGGGGCTGGCCGATGTGATTCACGTGTCTGTCCGTGCTCTCAAATACTATGGAACCGGGGAACGGGAACCTACTCTTTCCGTTCTTATCTCTTTGGCTAATTTCTTTGATGTATCGCTGGATTACCTAGCAGATAGGTCGGACGATTCCACCCCGCTTTCTTATCACAGTGAATGGGAAAAGACATTCCGGGAACGCCTTGGGGAACTTCTGCCATCCCTTGATAGAACGGATTTACAAGATGCTGGTATCAGTGTGAACTATTTAGAATCCATAGCTTTTGAGGACTTTCCCCTCACTTTTCACACCGCCTGCGATATAGCGGATGAGCTCGGTGAATCGCTGGATTACCTCACGGGCCGCACAGACAAGCGGGAAGTGAATCGGTAGTGACTGGGGTTCACCTCCCCAGTATTTCTTGGACTTCTTCCGGGGTGAACGGCTGTTCCGCGTCCATTGCCCAGATCTGCCACAGCATCAGCTGGCCTGGGTCTTTCATCCGGACTCCCGCCGCCGTCCGCTGCATCCCAATGCACTTTCCAAATAGATCGTCCGTAACTTTTCCGAACTTCATTTCCACGTGCTTTCTCAAGGTGCCCCTGAGTTTCCTTCTGCGTAGCTCAGAGGGGAGCGGGCTTACTCTTGACATTGTGTGGGCCTCCTTTCTTGTCCACCTCCTCCCTGCATGATATAATCAAGCTGGAAGGGAGGTGATTTTGTGCTTTTTTTGGATTCTTCGACGTCTCAAATTTTGGCGGGGGATTGGCCTGCTTGGATCGCTTTATGCGTATCTGTGCTTGCAACACCAGTCACGGTAGCCCTTAATAATCGCCACGCCAGAAAAATGAGGAAACTTGATATCAAAGAACAGGTAGAACGTTCCAGGGTAGAAGCTATCCAGGCTTACCTTTCTGAAACGAACGCTTATCTTTCCTCCCCAGAACAACATTCTCCAGCAGAAGCTTGCCGAGCTTTTGGAACTGTCCTAGCGTATTTTACAGAAGGGCAAACCGAAAAGGCGTCCATCATTAACACAGCTATCCAGGAAGGAAGATGGGAAGATGCTCGATGGAATTTTTCCTTCTTTTCCAAAGAGGTTGCCATCCTTATCTCACCAAGCACCAAACCAGATAAAAAACCGCAATCACCATGACGAACACTATCGAGACAATTCCGCCGGGGTAGTTCTGGGGGAATTTCTTCTTTATAAAAAGGATGCTTCCCACCCCCAGCAGCTCCACCGCCACAAACCACAGGATGTTAGCTATATCGGTTTGGCTCATCCCTTCTCTCCACCTCATTTTCCATCTCGCTCTTAATCCTCTCAAACAGCTCCTTGCCATCCACGCTTGGGAATGTTTGATCTCCCGCCAGCGAACTTGCCAAACTGGACGCTTCTCGCAAAAGCTCCACCAGGCGGTTCGCTTTTTCTATGGCTTCGTCAATCTCCAGGTTTACCTGGATTTCAATGGGTTTGTTTTCCATTGCCCTCATCTCCTTCATCCCGCAAAAAACCTATCCAACTTCATTCCGTAACTACCCAGTCATTAGCAATCAAATCTTCCGCTTGGGGGTTCCATCTTGGAGCCTCTTTTTTTGCGCCTGATACAATACAGCATTCGTCCGTGTCGGTGGGTCGGATTTTCATTCCATTCTCCCCTCCCCACCAAGCATCGCTTCGGGTAATTCGTTTTCCCTCCGCAACCGCTTGCTTTGTGGCTTCTTGGATGTTCACTGGCTTCACCTCATTTCAACCCTAAGATAATCACCGCTACTGCAAGAATAAAAACCGCTGCGAAAACCACTTTCCATTTCCGTGTTTGCCTGTCCAGTTCCTGCTGGATCACAAACACTTTTTTCATAGTTGGCAGCTCCACGCCGTCTATGGCGATCGTTTCGGGCTGTTCGGTGTTCATTACCTTTTCCCCATCCAGCGGCGGCTTTGTCTCAATGCTGTGGATACAGTGCTTATCCATTGGTTTCACCCCCTCTCAGCTTGCTTTGTCTTTCGTTCTCTTTCTCAAGTCCTTTGAGCAAAAGCTGACGCACAATTTCCGAAACTGTTGCATTTTGCTGTGTTGTGCGCTATTCTTGTAGCAACGAATCGATTCTCATGGAGACAGTTAAATGGATCAAGATATTATTTCTACTTTAATAACTGCAGTTGCTAGTGTTTTTGTGGGCTTCTTGGGAATAATTGCTGGTCGAAAAAGCCAGGCAGAAAAAGCTATAAGTGAAAAAACTCTTTTGAGGGCACTCTTATTTGACATATTCACCCCCCTGGACAGGGCTTTTCAAAATGCAGCTTCCCCCAACGAGATTTTAGTGCTTATGGAGCGCATTTTGAATGACTGCTACGTGGAATTCCCGCCTTTTCTCCTTTTCGAGCTTTCCCGGCTAAAACAAAAACCGGATTTGGAAAATAAGGATTTCATTCCTGTGCGTGAGTTCGTTGCTACAAATTTCGAATAGCTGCGCAAACGGCTTGGCTATCCTTACAACAAACGAAGAATTGTGAAAAAGTGGTCCCCAAAATATGAGCGCACGGTCATAGTCCAGTTTGTCCTACTCATTATGCTAATTATGCTATGGGGGATGGCTGCTATGATAACGCTAACTGCCATACCCACACTGATTCAAAGTGGCTCGTACAACATATTCCAAGAATACAGTTGGGCAATTCTTCTGTTTATTGCCGGAATTCCATTCGTGGTAGAGTTCCTTATTGCCGCTCACAAAAAGTAAAGTCGCAGTATGTAAACAACCACAAATACGAGGAAACCAAATGCAAGTGCAAAAAAGACATCTCTTGATTTCGCTTTCCTCACCCCCTTCAGCCCGCTTTGTCTTGTCCACCTCTTCCCCGCATGATATAATTACCTAAAAAGGGGGATTTTTCATGGACTTCTCTCAAATTAAGTTATCACGTCGGGAACGAAAGATGCTGAAACACGGATTGGATCAGTATTTTCATCCCGGCGGTAATGTAGAACGTCTTGTACGGCTCGGATTGGCTGAAGAAGAGCTTCAGGGAACCCCCGGATATAAACCGGCGCCCACAGGCCGTATCAAAACAACGGCTTTGGGCGGAGACTATCTCCAGCACTACCGTATCAGCTTTCGGGAACGGTGGCTGCCCTACTGGATCACCACCGGCATCTCCATCCTTGCGCTTCTCATTGCATTGCTCGCATTACTAGCACAACTAGGTTTAATACAACTCCCGCACCCATAATGCTCCAAGTAATGCACCAAGCCCACAAGGGCGGCCCCAGTTCTCGGGGCTTTTTCTTTTTCATTGCCCTCACCCCCTTCCTTTCATTTTTGAAATTGCGCTACGCAATTCTGTTAGTAAAAAAATAGGAGCCGAACTCCCTATCTTTAATTTTTAGCTCGGCAGCTACAATTTCCGCTTCTTCCAGAGAAAGAGGGCGAATATTGTTGAGCTTTTGGCACATAGTAGGAGCCGCAATTCCTAGTTTTTTCGCTAGCTGAACTTGTGTAACTCCAAGTTCATCCATTCTAGCTTTCAACTTGTCTGTGTTTATCAACCTGGCAACCCTCCTTTCTTTGTCTCTATAATAGCACAGCGCAATTTTTAAGTCAATAGGTTTTCAGAAAATATTTTCGTTATGCAAATTTTTCTATTGCGTTTCGCAAATATATATGTTATAGTTTATTTCAGAAACGGTAAAAGGAGGTGCGAAGGTGGGCGATAACATTTTAGGAGATAGAATCAAAGAGCGGCGGCTTGAATTAGACATGACTCAAGGCGATGTTGCCAAAGAAATTGGCGTTGCAACTTCCACAATCCAACGCTATGAAACTGATTCTATTGGAAAAATCAAACTCCCGGTAGTTGAAGCAATAGCGCGTGTTTTACGGGTTTCTCCTGACTGGTTAATCGGAAAAACTGACGAGAAAGAAATTCATACTACCTCTCATTTAAACCTTTCTTCCATCCCCAACCTTCTCCCCCTCCCCAAAACCAGGAAAGTCCCCCGGCTGGGCACCATTGCCTGCGGCGAGCCTATCTTGGCCCAGGAGAATATTGAGGACTATGACAAGGCCCCCGAGGGTGTGAACTGCGACTTTACCCTAAAATGCAAGGGAGACAGCATGACCGGTGCCCGGATCAACGATGGGGACATCGTGTATATCCGCCAACAGGATGAAGTGGAAAACGGGGAGATCGCCGCCGTGTTGGTGGATGACGTCGGGGAATCTTCCGCCACTTTGAAACGTGTCTATTTATATGAAAATCAAATCGTCCTCCAAGCGGAGAACCCCAAGTATTCCCCCTGGGTCTATACAGGGGAGGACATGAATAAGGTGCGTATCATTGGGAAGGCTGTAGCTTTTCTCAGTGAAGTGCAATAGGGAAAGTGCTGAGGAAATTGAGCAAGTAACCCGCAGCTTTGGCTGAGGAAATATTTATTGAGGAATGAGGGATATATCATGAAAAAGAAAATAGTCTCTTTATTGCTGGCCGCTGGCCTATGTTTGAGCATCGCAGCTTGCAGCGGAGGAAACAGCGGGCCATTAAGCAGTATTGAGGGAGCAAGTGCCGATCAGCTTTCCGCCATCCAGGATGTTCTGGACGAGTGCGGTATCGCTGTTCAGGCCTGCAAAGCTGTGGAAAACGAAAGCACCGGAAGCAATTTGGAAGGAGCAATAACAGACGCTTTAATGGAAGTCTATCTTCCTTATACAGTCACTGATGATGCTGGCAATACCTACCGGATGGTGTTGAACAAAGAAGACTACACTGTTTTTTCCATCGTTGATGAATCCACAAACGACTTTGTATATGGCGGTTTAGAGGGATTGTTCTCTACCGAAGAATAACAACGCATTCTACGTAGAAAGGAGCCTCACCATGAACAACGAAGAAAAGATTCTAAGCATTTTGGAGCAGATGCAAGGCCAGATGAATACCATGAACGACCGGCTGGGAAACCTTGAGAAAGATGTAGCCACGCTCAAGCAAGGCCAGGCAAAGCTGGAACAGGGCCAGGCTGAGATTCGGGAGGAACTGGACGTCATCAAGGAGGACACGGCTATCACCCGGGAAGCCACCAACACCCTGCTGGACTGGGCCGAAAAAGCCGAGGTGCAGATCAGGATCCCCCTTTACAACAAGGAAGCCTAAGCTTGCCCACTACTTGCCAAGTTTCGCACACAGTCGGCAAAGTAAATTTCACTTACTTAGAGATCCTCTTAATTTATTAGAGTTTCTCGTAGTTTATTTGCTTCGAATTCGAGGCATTTAAACGAGTCGAAATTGACCCCTTTCGATTCTTGAGGAACATATTGGTGACGTCACCGAAATGATAATAAAAAAGCCGCCCTCCCCTGCATGGGCAGGAAAGAACGGAAAAACAGTTGTAAAGTTGTGAAAACACGCAGAAAGTTGCTGGAAGTGGTAAAAAAGAGCGATTTTCAGCAAATAATTTCTTGCAAACGGGTTGACTATTCGCATACGTTTGGCATATAATAGGGGTGTGGAGATAACTCCACCAAGTGAATACTTGCTTAACAGGCCCCTGGTAGTAAGCCCCCCAAAGATACGGGGAAGGCTGAATCCTGGGGCCTTATGTTTGTATCGCAAAGGACGTGTTATAAATGACAAGAACCGCAATTCTGGTTGATGGCGGCTTTTATCGTAAACGAGCTGCACATCTCTGGGGAAAAATTACCGCCGAAGAACGAGCCAAAGAATTAAACGCTTACTGCCTGGCACATTTGCACGACAAAGACGGCCATGAGCCACGGCAGCTGTACCGCATTTTCTACTATGACTGCAAGCCCTTGGGCCGCCGCAGCGTGTACCACCCCCTCACTAAAAAGAATGTTGACCTGGATAAGTCGGATACATATACTTGGACGTTGACTTTCTTGGAGGAATTGAAAAAACGCAGGAAGTTTGCGTTGCGCTTGGGCGAACTTTCAAACCAGGCGTGTTACAACCTGCGGCCCGAAGTGACACGCAAACTGCTATCCGGTTCGCGTGACCTTTCTTCTCTGACAGAAGATGATTTTATGTTCGTCGCCCAACAGAAAGGCGTTGATATGCGAATTGGTATTGATATTTCTTCCCTGTCCTACAAAAAGCAAGTTGACCAGATTATCCTTATCGCCGGTGACAGTGACTTTGTTCCTGCTGCCAAGTTAGCTCGCCGAGAAGGCATTGACTTTATCCTTGACCCCATGTGGGCCGACATTAAGCCCGATTTGTTTGAACACATCGACGGCCTCAAAAGTCAATGGAAAAAGAAAGAAGATAAATAAAAAAAGCCGCCCCAGTGCTGCAACACCAGGACGGCTCAAACAAAACAGCTTACCCGCAGTGGATAACCTGCCTCAACACACAGATTATACCACCTCCGGGCAGGCTTTGCAAGCCATACCTTGGAGGTGTTTTTATGGCCAAAGCAAAAAAGCTTCCATCCGGCAACTGGCGGGTGCTGGTATACGCCGGGAAGGAAAACGGGAAAAACAAATACAAGAGCTTCACGGCCCCCACCAAAAAAGAGGCGGAGTTCCAAGCGGCCCAGTACGCTATGGAACGCAAAGAGCGGGAAAACGGCGCTATGACGGTCAAAGAGGCGTATGAGCGCTACATATCCAGTAAAGAAAACGTGCTTTCCCCTGCCACGGTCAGGGAGTACAGGCGATGCGCCAAGAAAGACCTCCAATCTTTGATGAAATACCATCTTGACGATCTTACCCCAGAGCTGATACAATCCGCTATCAACGAAGAGGCCGCGACACACAGCCCGAAATCTATTCGGAATATGCATGGGCTGCTGTCCGCCGTCCTGGGGATGTTTGCGCCGGACTTGGCGGTAAGGACCAGGCTGCCGCAGAAGAAACAAAGGGAGTACACCATCCCTACCGAGCAGGAATTCCTAAAACTTTTAGAGGTGGCAAAAGGCACCGCGATGGAGATTCCTATCCTTCTGGCCGCAACGGGAAGCCTTCGCCGTTCGGAAATATGCGCCATTACGAGCGATGACGTAAAAGAAAACGGCGTCACCGTCAATAAGGCCATGGTAAAAGACAAAAACATGGAGTGGAAAATCAAGCCCCCTAAAACAAGAGCCGGGTACCGATTCTGTCCGCTTCCCCCACAGGTTATCGCTTTGCTGAAAACCAAACAAGGGAGGATCTGCCCTGTAACCCCGGACACCATAACGAAAGAAATGATAAACCTCAGAAAAAAGCACAATCTCCCCTATTTCAGATTTCACGATCTCCGCCACTATTACGCATCGGTGTGTAAAGCGATCGGGATCCCCAAAAAAGACATCATGCTGGCGGGCGGCTGGGAAACCGAGAGTGTTCTTGACAACATTTACAGCCATGCCTTGCCGGATAAAATCACGGAAAATCAAACCAGGATCGCCGAGCACTTTGCCAGCCAAATACAACACGAAATACAACACGAATAGAGAAACACCCAGTGTTTATGCGGATTATAAGCTTTCCCTTACAGGTTCAAGTCCTGTCACCTGCACCAATAAAGAAATTGGCTTGAAACGCTTGAAACCTAGAAACCTAGGAATCAAGCCATTTTTCTTGTTTTTTGATAACCGTTATCACGGCATAAAAGCAGCAAAAATACACGCCAAAACCGCACAAAAAGCACAAAATACAACACGAAATACAACACGGAAAACTCAGGATTTTCCTGGGTTTCGAGCTGCTTTCAGCATCAGGCACAACACGTGCGGGAAACAAAAAAAGCCCCGGATCTCACCAGAGAAACCGGGGCCTCAGTCGAGCAAAATTTTTGCTGATCTATTGCTTTTGTGTTCACCGCATGATACACTGTACTTGAAAATTGAGAATCATTTTGATAACTCGGCATATACTACAAGAAATGGAGGGATTTAGTTATGACAGCCAACACTGGAAGAAAAAGCAACGTTTATCTTCTTGGACAAAAGAAAAATGAAAACAGAGAAGTCCCCACCGTTTCTAAAGATCTTCTGGAGAAAGCCAGACAGGTCGCTCAAAAATACGGGATTGGGACAGATAGGCGTGGAAGATAATCAAAATAATCGATTTAGACTATTTACCAAAGAATTGCACGGGTTAGCCTCTGATTTCGAGGTTGACCCGTCTTCTTGTGGAAATCCGGAACATTACAGGGAGTACCTGCTTTATCGAGCTTTATCCGATAATGCCAGTGGATGGTCTACTACCCATGTCATGCTTAGCGAAAACCTGAAGCACATTGCAGGGTTTATCACACTCAAAGCATCCACTGTACTGTCAGAGATAGACTACAAGTTGTTTTCCGGAGAACCAGCCATTGAGATTTATAATCTGGCCGTCGCAAAGGGTTTTCAAAAACAAGGATTAGGCAGAGAGCTTGTGTTGCTCAGTATTGCGATGGCACAAGAGGCCAATGACTTGCATTTTGGTGTTCGAAATCTAGTGTTGACAGCAGATCCCAAAGCTGTTGGTTTCTATGAAAAGTGCGAATTTTTTCCCCTAAGCCAATACTATATGCTCCCAAAAGACTTGGAAAACGCCTCTTGTGTGCCTATGATTATGAAACTTAGAACATAAAAAAGCCCCTGAGCACCAAACCGGTTCCCAGGGGCCTCTTTATGCCTGTTTACTTCTCCCGCTCGTTCATCAGCACCGCCGCCACCTCCTGGCGGGTGATGGGGCTTTGCGGCCGGAAATTGCCGTCTGCGTCGCCGTTCATCAGGCCCTCAGCCTGGACAAACTCCACGGCCTCCTTGGCCCAGTTGGAAACAGGCTTCTTCGCCAGCTCGTTAAAATATGCCTCGATCTCCTGCCGTGCCAGCTTTTTCACTTCCGCTTCTGTCAATTCAGGTTCCTCCTTTTCTCCGTTCATGGCCCGCACCAGGGCGGGGTAGTCTTTATAGGCCCAGTTGCCGTCGAAATTCTTGCCGCCGATGCTCCACGTGCTGGTATACTGCCAGATGCCATAAGCGCCCTTGTACTGGCACTGGCTGTAATACTGGGCCACCCAGCGGTCGTACTGGTTAAATCCCGGGGCGGTCAGGTAGTTGTTCCACCAGTTGAGGGAGGCGTACACACCGGCGTACAGCCCGGCGGCCTCGATGGTGTCACAAAACCCCTGGGCAGCACCCAGCAGGTCGCCGCCCAAAGTGGAGTTGTCCTCCATGTCGTACCACACGCCGTAGAGGGGCTTTTTCCCACCCAGCAGCCGCAGGCAGTGCTTGGCCTCGTCCACGCCCCCCTGCCTGTCCCGTGCGTAAGCGTAGTGGTACGCGCCCCAGGGCATCCCGGCAGCGTCAGCCTTCTTCACATTCTCGGCAAAGCGCTTGTCCTGCTGGCCCGGGTAGTCGCTGCCACACCGGCGTTTTTCAGCGCCTGGAAATCCACGCTGCCGTTAAACTCGGAAATGTCCACGCCTTTGACGGCCATCAGACGTCCCCTCCTTTGGTCAGCTGCTTTTTCACCTGGTCAATCCCGGTGGCCGCCAGGCCGGACACAACCCCCACCGCGGCGGCGGTGACGGGGTCGGTGGCGGGCAGCACTTCCAGGCCGGTGAAATAGCACACCAGGCCCAGGACAACCCCAGCCGTCCCGCAGACAATGGGAATGAGGTTGTTGGGCGCCGGGGTCGCCTTGACCACCAGCCCCACTAAGTAACAAATGACGGTGATGGCCGCTACGCCCACCACGCCTAACGCTTCAAAGTCCATTTCATTTTACTCCTTTCAAATCTCGGATGTCGTGCTGTACTTCCTGCATTTCCCCTTCCAGCTTATAGGTGCGCTCAATGAGGGAGTTGTGCTGGGCCACCTTCTTTTCCAGCTGCTCAATACGGTATGTGGTCAGCCGGTTAGACACCAGGATGCCGCCAAAAGTCCCCGCCAGCGTCCCCACCAGGGACACAAGCGCTGTGAGTGTGGTGGAATCCATCAGGCCGTCACCTCCCCCTCTGCGGACGCGTGCTTTTTCATGTGTGCCTCCTTGTTTTCCCTGATTACATCCTACCGGCGATAGAAAAATCGCCTGTGACTTCATACGCTGTCCTGTCCTCTATTTCATTTAGCCCGCTTTCCGCAATCCCAGTTCTAATATAGAGCACAGAACCCACATATGCGTGAACCGTCGCCTCCATAGGCGGTTCAGGAATACCCATTCCGCCAACTTTGGCGGTTTGAGACGTATTTGTATCGGAATCGAAATAGATCACCCACGCAGAAGCCATCTCAGTCCCATGAATGATGCCGGTCGCAATATCTAAGCTGCCCCCGCTCTCAATCGCCGCCACATTCTCCGCGATCTGCTGGAACGTCGCGTCCGCCGGTGTTTCCACGCCCTTTTCCGTCACGGCGGCGGCCACAAGGGCTTTCCCCTGCGCGAT
>OBYQ01001393.1_pt1 | contig 11512 bp, 12 predicted proteins | sample 1538221 | NCBI WGS metagenome assembly OBYQ01 (sample SAMEA2580200, study PRJEB22360) | human gut metagenome | biome: human gut; feature: human-associated habitat; material: faeces | place: Denmark | collected 2008/2010
TTCCACTTCTTTCTGGTGCTTCTGACCATAAAGGAAACTCAAAGCGTACACTTTTTTAAAGTTGCGTTTCGCCCAAAAGAGGCAAGTGGTAGAATCCTGTCCGCCACTGAACACAACCAATGCAGTCTCTCTGTTCATCATAAAATTCTCTTTATATTCTCAGCCTTCGAAGCAGGCCGGAAGAAGTCGTTTCATTAAATATCTTTGACTTTCAGCACGTTATAAGAAATATTAGTATCGTACACGTCGCTGCCGTCTACCTTCTTAATCACTTTCACCACACGGATAGTCACCGGAAGGATGATAACCTCGTACATAGATTTCAGTACGATCTGAAGTCCCATCATGATAAGCAGTTCTTTCCAGGCAATGATGCCTCCGAAAGCTATCGGGAAGAAAATCAACGAATCGGCAGTCTCGCCGACAATCGTTGAGAGAATAGCCCGGGCAGAGAAGTTCCGCCCCTGACTGGCAATCTTCATCTTACTCATCACATACGCATTCAGGAATGAACCGACAAGGAAAGCCATCAAACTGGCTGCTACGATGCGGGGAGCCATACCGAATACAAAATCGAAATGCTCTTCGCCTTCCCAGAACGGAGCAGCAGGTATCGCAACAGCTATCAAGCCAAGCCCTACCACAAAGAAGTTCATGGCAAAACCACTCCAGATAATAAGACGTGCTTTCTTGAATCCCCAGACTTCGGCGATACAATCATTAATGATATAAGAAATAGGAAAAACCAATAATCCGGCTGTGACAGTCAAACTGCCGACCTGAATTACTTTCGTTTCAAGAAGATTGGCTGCAATGAGGCATACATTGAAGAGAATGCCCAGCAACATAAAAGGTACTGATACTTTTTCTTTCATAACTCCTGTTTTTTACGTGGTGTTCTAGAATACACGACCGCTATTCACGGCATCATACATCTTTTTACTTGTTTCGGGGTGCAAAGGTAGAAGAAAAAAGCGAGAAGACAAAGTTCTCCGATAACTTTATTCAGGGCATGGACTACAACCCCGAAAGATACTCCTTCAGCGTCTCCACATATTCCTCCATCGCTTTCCTGCCTCCGGCAGTGATCCGGCAGGCAGTACGCGGCCTTTTGCCTACAAAGCTTTTTTCCACCTCGATATATCCGGCTTCACTCAGCTTATCCAACTGCACACTGAGGTTTCCCGCTGTCGACTGGGTCTTCTCTTTCAAGTAAACGAACTCAGCCTCCTCCACCGTCAGCAGAATCGACATTATAGCCAAGCGAAGCTGTGAATGCAAGATAGGATTCAGTTCTTTAAACATTGCTTCTTCATCTGTTTATTCATAATATGTCCGGGGACAATCATCATCACTATAAAGATGGCGGCAAACACCAGATATACCCCGCTTCCATGAATAAAAAGCATGGAAAAAGAAAGGGCGATACCAGTCATCCCTGCTATACTAAGCGGCTTGTACTTACATACCAACCCCGTAAGAGTAGCCCCCATCCCCATCAATAAGGAAATTACAAACAGAATATCAATACGGACAACAAATGCCATGCAAGACAGACAAAAACCTACTACTCCAAACACAGCCCATATCTGACCAGTCACCCGGTCTATGTAATTTTTTGCTCCCTTATTCTTGTCTTTCCTATTAAAAAAGATAGTCAGCGGTCCGGCAATGACAGGCAAAGCAAACCAGAGAAAATTGATCTGCCACACTCCCGTCTGCAAATAAAAGTACCATACCACAAGTGATATAGCCACAGTAGTATATCCCCATATCAATAATGGGTAGGCTGCATAACGGGCTGTATGGTCCTGCGTCTCCCGAATCATGCGGGCAATCAGTTCCAAACTCTCTTTCTCTGAAATTCTCTTGTCTTCCATATTCTATCAATTTTGTTTCAAAAATAATATTGTTTACGTAATAAACCAAAAATCCTTGTCTATTTTCCTTCGATACGGCTTCTTTCACTTGCCGATTTCTTTTCTACAGTCACCGCACCCGATTTCTTTCCATGATTGAAATTCCAGGTAAATGTGAGTTTCATCAGTCTTCCGCTCGAAGCCAGTTCAAAACGATTCTGCGATGAATAACTCGGTACATTGCTGAAATAAGAATTATATCGGTTGAAGATATTGTCTACCCCCAAAGTAGCTACACAACGCCCGTCTTTCCATTTTTTGCGCAGGTGCAGGTTGAATGTATGACGAGGATCGATCCCGCTATTACCGGAATACAACCGGCTAACTCCATTATATTGTGCTTCCAACGAATAGTCTGACGGTAAAAGGACCGTAGCATTAGCATTGGCGAAATAAAGGAAGTGCCCAAAGTAATCGTCCTCCCGATACATGCGGATATCTTGCCTCACTCCGATAAAGCTGGCATTCAGATTCAGCCAATTGAGCGGCTGCCAGGGAGCAGTGATGGCTACGAACCAATGGTTCTCACGATTGTGATTCTCATTGATGACATATGATATATCCGAATTCTCCGCATCTTCTTTACCAAACTGACGGATCAGATCATGGTGCAAATTGCCGCCAACAGTCAATGTATACCGGAAGTTATAGACCAGCGTAATACTGAATTTATTAATATAAGTAGGACGCAACATCGGGTTGCCTATCAGATAACTATATTCGGAAGTCTGAATCCGGTTCGGGTTGAGAGCCGAAAAAGTCGGACGTTCTATATAGCGTCCATACTGACCGATAAGCATCCACTTGTGAATTTCATCAAAATAGAAATTTCCGTCGATATGTGGAAACCAATCCCAGTATTTCCTTGTCCGACGTTCTGTTTCATTGGAGGTTTGCGTATATTCTCCCCGAAGTCCAATATGAACAGATCCTCTTTTCATATCCAGAGAATAAGTTCCGTATAAAGCACCGATATTCTCGTGATAATCGAGTTCATATCCATAAGCAATATTGGGCTTCCAACTTTTGTCAGGTTCCAGCCCTTCGTAACAGGCATCATCTTTCATTCCCGTATAGGTATATTTCATTCCTACCTGGAAAAACGATTTCTTATGCAACTGTTGTTTCCACGACAGATCGGCAGTTGCGATCTGATAAGTGGCATTAGAGCGGGAACGGTAAACAGTATCTTTATTTAGAGCACCTATCTCCTGAAAAATTTGATACTGATTTCTGCCATGCAGATCTTTAGAGATATAGTCGGTGACAAGCTTCAGCACCGAACCGTCCTTATCCAGTTTATGTATATAGTTGGCAGTAGCTGTATACATATTGTAAGTCTCTTTCTGACGATACACACCCTGACTTTCCATATCCAGCGGTCCTACCGACAGAGTAGAGTAACTCTGAGACGGCCAGATGTATCCGCGACGAACATACTCCAGCTCTACTCCCAGACTATTGGAAGAGTCCATCGTATAAACTGTTCCCATCCGAATCGTCCCGTAACGCGAAGGCTGCTTCATACGGGTCAGACTGGAAAAACCTTTATCTCCCGCTACATAATCACGGGTAACGTACAAATCTCCTTTATTCTGAGGAACCAAAGTACCGGAAGCAAATCCATAGGTATCCCACTTCCCACTATGATAATTCAAGCTACCGCTAGGCTGATAAGATTGCAAGGAAGAGGCAAAAGAAGCATTCATAGAAAGATTTCCCTGAAATCCTTTGTCCGTATGACGTCTCATTATAATATGTATAGCACCTCCCTGAGCATCGGCATCCTTATCGGCTCCCGTATGAACCCGTGCGCACCGCCACCCTTCCCGGCCCCCGCCATTGGAAGCACTTCAACGCGGGCAATATCGTCCGATTTCAAAGAACGGAGATAGCCTATCAGCATCTCTCCGGTAAGTTTTATCTCCCTATTATCAACAAACACCTTCGTGCCGGAAGAACCATTGATGGAAATCCGCTCGTCGGACAACCATACTCCGGGCGCTTGTTGAAGGAGTTCGACTCCGTCTTTGTTCTGTGCAGGAGGGACGGACAGGATAAAACGGTCTGCCTTCCGTTTCACAGGACTTGTCCGTACCACCACTTCCTGCAAAGCATAAGTGGAATCTTCTGCCAAAGTATCATTCACAGCCATCGGCCGGGCAGCCGTCGAAGCCTGCCCCCAAGCGGTAACTCCGGTAAAACCGGTCAATATCAGAAATATCAGGTATCGCATACTGTTAGTCATTTACCGGATAATACATCTTCATTTTAACGGTAGCCGAAGCATCCGCCTCTTTCTTGCATTTTTCCCGGGCATATCCTTCTACCGGTATCCCCTGTTCATTCATGTCCAATTCCCAGTTTCCGTTCTCATCATGGAAAAGAGAGATTAAAAACTTTTCCCATGGAACATCTTTTAGAACAACAGTCACTGTATCTTTAACAGCAGTAGCCATCGCATATACCGGCTTCGATTCCGAATCCTGTTGTGCCATGACCATAATAGCGCCTTTTGCACTACGAATACCCCGTACTTCTACTTTTACTTCTTGTGCAAAAGTAACAACGTGGTAACAAATAATCTCTAAAGCAATGAATAACAAGCGTTTCATCTTTTTCTTTCCTCCAATCAATTAGTTGATACGATTTAATTAGTTTATTTTATAAACCATATATGGATTAAAAAAAGTAAGGAGCTGCGCATCTCTCTTACTCGATGCAAATATAAATAGGTTTATTTTATAAACCAAACATTTCGGAAGAATATTTCAAATTAAATAAGCCTTCCTGTCATTCGTCGTATTTTGACAGAAAGGCTTCACTTTGACCTTAAAACACATCACTCAATTAGAAAGTTGCATCAGGAGAAGTCTTTCCATTCTTCTTTCAGACGCTTGCGGATAAAGAAAAGTCGGCTCTTTACCGTCCCCATCGGCAATCCTAATTTTTCGGCAATTTCCCTGTATTTAAATCCAGCTACAAACATCTGGAAAGGAACTTTCATATCTTCGGGGATGGAATGGATCACTCTATACAGCTGCTTCATGTCATAAGCAAACTCGAAACGGTCGCCTTCTTCATCTTCTATCAAACTTTGCTGATTGATGGAATAGGTATCATCGATCAAATTCATTTCGCGGACCGTGCGCCGGTAGTTGTTGACAAAGATATTACGCATGATGGTAAACATCCATCCTTTCAGATTCTTGGCATGCGTAAATTTCTCATGATTATCCAATGCCTGCAATACACAATCCTGAACTAAGTCGTTAGCAGAATCACGGTCTGAAGTCAACTTATATGCGAAACGATGCAGGTCTGACTCCATCGCCAATATTCCTTGAGTAAAATCTACTTTTTCCATTCTCGTATTTTATTTATCTAATTAGTACGATACAAAGATCCGCTTTTTTAGAACGATTATAAATAGCAATTCTTCCGATAAGTTTGGCAATTTTTCCTTAGCCCCTCTCAACCATTTCTTTTTTTAGTTGTTCATTGGGCATTCACCTAAAACTTAACTGATAATGAAAACAAGCTTTAAAATGGTAGCTATGCTACTGGGGATCGGAATTTTCCCCGTCTGTGCTCATGCGCAAAAGAAAGTAGTCATCGAGGATGAGGAACCGAATTCCATCATGTTCGTCTCCAGGGACAAGGCCGGAGATGAAATCATCCGAATCATGAACGACCGCTCTCAGATGCGTTTTCACGACCCGAATGCTCCCCGCTTCCTTCTGACGGATCAGAAAGGAAAATTCGCCCTTGGTATCGGTGGCTACGTACGTGCGACGGCAGAGTATGATTTCAACGGCATCGTTGACGATGTGGATTTCTATCCGGCATTGATCGGACAGCCCGGAAAGGGAAATTTTGCCAAGAATCAATTTCAGATGGACATCACCACTTCTACCCTATTCCTGAAATTGGTAGGACGAACCAAGCATCTGGGCGACTTCGTGGTGTATACCGCCGGAAACTTCCGTGGAGATGGGAAGACGTTTGAACTTCAAAATGCGTATGCGCAGTTCTTAGGATTTACCATCGGATACAGCTACGGTTCATTCATGGACCTTTCGGCTCTGCCTGCAACAATTGACTTCGCCGGTCCGAACGGTTCCGCTTTCTATCGTACCACTCAACTGAGTTATATGTGCGATAAACTGAAAAACTGGAGATTCGGTGTTGCCATGGAAATGCCTTCGGTAGACGGTACAACGAATAGCGATGTATCTATCAACACGCAACGAATGCCGGATTTTGCAGCTTCTGCACAGTATAACTGGAATAGTAACAGTCATATTAAGTTGGGTGCAATCGTACGCAGCATGACTTATTCAAGTAATGTGCACGACAAGGCTTTTTCGACTACCGGATTTGGCCTGCAAGCATCTACCACCTTTAATGTAACCAAGAAGTGGCAAGTGTTCGGACAGTTTAATTATGGAAAAGGAATTGGTTCTTATCTGAACGACTTAAGTAATCTGAATGTGGACATCGTTCCCGATCCGGATAATGAAGGCAAGATGCAGGTTCTTCCGATGCTGGGCTGGTATGCGGGGTTGCAATATAATATTTGCCCGAATATCTTTGTATCCGGTACATACAGCTTATCCAGACTTTACTCTGAAAACAACTATCCGAGTGATAATCCGGAAGCATACCGAAAAGGACAGTATTTCGTAGCAAATGCCTTCTGGAATGTGACTAGCAATATGCAAGTAGGTGTTGAATATCTGAGAGGATGGCGCACTGATTTCAACTCTTCTACTCGCCATGCCAATCGGCTGAATATGCTGGTACAATATTCTTTCTAATCTATTACATATATAATATTAGGTATATATAATATGAGAAGCCGCCTCTGAACAATGTTCGAGACGGCTTCTATTATATAAAATCGTAGCGGATTAATATTAGAACTTATAGTTTACACTTACACCAAACACTTTGTTTGTACGACTATAAACATCTTTATCCATTGAAGCCATAGCCTCACCCAAGCCACGTGGATTTTCTTTGGTATAATCGCTATAGGTAGTCCAGAAATAAGCAACATCTAAACTTAACGCCTTACTAAGATTAATACGACCGCCCAAACCGACTGAATAAGAATCACAAGAGAAACTTGTGTCTGTCTGGAAAGCATCGCTCAATCCATAATCAGTTTTCTGATAACCACCACTGACTGTGAATATTTTGTTTATATCCCATTCTACACCAGCCAGGTATTCGTGTGTTCCATGTTTCAATGTCTTCTGCTTGTTATCAGCCATACCTGCATTCTTGTCATCAAAGAAATGATACTCTACTGAAGCACGAAGAGAAGGCAAGAATTCATAACTTGCTGCTACAGATAACATAGAAGGGAGGTCACTTGGAGTATTCACACCATGCTGATAAGGTGCCATATAGGCAGCAGCATCCGGAAATTCCAATTTATGTGTATTGTTCTCAATATTCATATTAGCTTTGAACTCATACTTCGCAGCCAAATTCAACTTACCGAACTTAGCGTCTACACCGATAATCGGCGTCAATCCCCAACCTGTCTGGTCACAATCCAGTTCAAGCTTCGTATCATTCAGTTTCTGAAGCATAGGTGCAGATTGTTCTTGTGCAATCTGCTGTGCCTGTTCTAAACTCAAATTAGGATTAGCCCCCATAATTTGTTGTACTATAGCAGCACCGATCTGTCCTGCTACTCCTTCTTTCAAGGCAATATTCAGAAAACCTTTATATCCACCTGTAAAGTAATTCATACGGGCACCGGCAAAAACTGAAAAGTGTTCATTAATCTTATAGCTTGCCCCTAACTGCAAACCATAAATATATTGACGACCTTCCATGGCTGAATTGATATTGTACATATTAGGTTTCAACATATCACTTGTAGAATTTACCAAGCCGATAGCAGCTGCATCAAACATAGGCAAACCTGTATTGAAAGAAGCTTTTCCACCACCACCAACGATAGCGAAACTACCGGAAAATGCCCAGTCACCATTCTTATATACAGCATGGACAGAAGGGATAACGGGAGCCGAAGCTTTTCCTTCATAATTGCGCACGGAAGTCTGTCCATCCATAGTCCACAAAGGACTTGTAGCAGCAATATCACGAGTCTGATATGCACTCTGAATAGTCAGTGCTACCTGTAAACCATTTTGGGGAAGGAATGCCAGTCCGGCAGGATTACTATAAACTCCATCAATATCAATGGAAGCGCCGCGGGCTATCATGCGCAAGAAAGCAGCATTCTGATTCGTATTAGTTAGATAATCTCCGGCAAAAGTTGGAATTGAAACGATTAACATTACAAATCCAATCAAGAAATTTTTTCTCATCTAAATCTTTTTTAAATTAATTCGGGCGCAAAGATACAATATTCCTGCACACGCAACACATGTTTGTGCACTTATTTTCGTTTATCCACTCATTTTAATTGAAAATAAAAACTGTTTCTAATGAAACAATTCACATTCAGAGCGGAGGTAAAGATAAACAAACCACCCTGTTTTTACGTTTATTAATAAGAATAAAAACAGAAAATATTATGGCCTATACAATTGCATTTTTCGGAACAAAGCCTTATGACGAAGCTTCTTTCAACGATAAAAACAAAGAGTTCGGATTTGAATTCCGTTATTATAAAGGACATCTGAATAAGAATAACGTGCTATTGACGCAAGGAGTAGATGCGGTCTGTATCTTTGTTAACGATACGGCCGATGCAGAAGTCATTCATGCTATGGCAGCCAACGGAGTAAAACTGCTGGCACTCCGATGTGCAGGATTCAATAATGTAGACCTGAACGCTGCCGCCACTGCCGGAATCACCATTGTACGGGTTCCTGCATATTCGCCTTATGCCGTTGCCGAATATACCGTAGCACTCATGCTCTCTCTCAACCGAAAGATTCCACGCGCTTCGTGGCGTACAAAAGACGGAAACTTTTCCCTTCACGGTCTGATGGGATTCGACATGCACGGCAAGACGGCAGGTATCATCGGTACAGGAAAAATCGCCAAAATTCTGATTCATATCTTAAAGGGATTCGGAATGAATATACTGGCTTATGACCTTTATCCCGACTACAACTTTGCCAGGGAAGAACAAATCGTTTATACTTCTTTGGACGAATTGTACCATAGTTCCGACATTATTTCCCTGCATTGCCCACTTACCGAAGCCACCAAATATCTGATCAATGACTACTCCATCAGCAAAATGAAAGACGGAGTCATGATCATCAATACCGGTCGTGGACAATTGATTCACACCAATGCCCTGATCGAAGGCTTAAAAAACAAGAAAATCGGTTCTGCCGGATTGGATGTGTACGAGGAAGAAAGCGAATATTTCTACGAAGACCAGTCCGACCGCATCATCGACGACGACGTGCTTGCCCGTCTGCTCTCATTTAACAATGTGATTGTCACTTCGCATCAAGCCTTTTTCACACGTGAAGCAATGGGAAATATCGCCATGACCACACTTCAGAATATCAAGGATTTCATCAACCACAAGCCTTTGCTAAATGAAGTGAAGAGATAGAACCTTTACCTGACTTCCCTTGTTACAGAAGTATATAAACAATTAGAAAAGGAGAAAATTATGAAGAAAGTAATACATAAAGCAGATACAAGAGGACATTCCCAATATGACTGGCTGGATAGTTACCATACCTTTAGTTTCGACGAATACTTCGATTCTGACCGTATCAACTTCGGTGCCCTCCGCGTATTGAATGACGACAAAGTCGCCCCCGGAGAAGGGTTCCAAACCCATCCGCATAAAAATATGGAGATTATCTCCATTCCATTGAAAGGACATCTGCAACATGGTGACAGCAAGAAAAACAGCCGTATCATCACTGTCGGAGAGATTCAGACGATGAGTGCCGGAACGGGTATTTTCCACAGTGAAGTGAATGCCAGCCCTGTAGAACCGGTAGAATTCCTGCAAATATGGATTATGCCGAGAGAGCGGAATACACATCCTGTCTACAAGGATTTTAGCATCAAAGAGCTGGAACGACCGAACGAACTGGCAGTGATTGTATCGCCCGACGGCAGTACTCCCGCTTCACTTCTACAAGACACCTGGTTTTCTATCGGAAAGGTGGAAGCCGGAAAGAAACTCGGTTATCACTTGCACCAAAGTCATGGCGGCGTATACATTTTCCTGATTGAAGGAGAAATCGTAGTAGACGGAGAAGTACTGAAACGTCGCGACGGAATGGGCGTCTATGATACGAAAAGTTTCGAACTCGAAACATTGAAGGACTCACATATCTTATTGATAGAAGTACCGATGTAGAAATTTGGAATTAGAAATCATGAATCTTGAATGAATGAAGAATATAGCTGATATCCGGCAAGAATATACCAAAAGCGGGTTAAGGGAAAGCGAACTTCCCTGCGACCCGCTTTCACTTTTCAGCCGCTGGCTACAGGAAGCCATCGACGCAAACGTAGAAGAACCGACCGCCATCATTGTAGGTACCGTATCTCCCGAAGGCAGACCCTCGACCCGTACCGTACTGCTGAAAGGACTGCATGACGGAAAGTTTATCTTCTATACCAACTACGAAAGCCGCAAGGGAAGGCAACTGGCACAAAATCCGTACATTTCACTTTCCTTTGTCTGGCATGAACTTGAAAGGCAAGTACACATCGAAGGTACTGCCGCGAAAGTTTCTCCGGAGGAATCGGACGAATATTTCCGGAAGCGCCCTTATAAAAGCCGCATCGGTGCACGTATCTCTCCACAAAGCCAGCCTATCGCAAGCCGGATGCAACTGATACGCGCTTTCGTCAAAGAAGCTGCCCGATGGCTGGGAAAAGAAGTGGAACGCCCTGACAACTGGGGCGGATATGCCGTCACTCCTACCCGGATGGAGTTTTGGCAAGGACGCCCCAACCGGTTACATGATCGCTTCCTGTATACCCTAAAGACGGATGGAAAATGGGAAATCAATCGACTTTCTCCCTGATTTCACTGATTTTTCTTGCCAACTCCAACTAGAATACGTAATATTGCAACTGTAAAAATAATCAGCTCATGACACTGGATTATATTTATCATAGCGGTTTTGCCATCGAAGCAGAAGGTGTGACCGTCATCATCGATTATTACAAAGATTCTTCGGAAACTGAACATAACCGGGGAATCGTACATGACTACCTCCTGCAAAGACCGGGTAAACTCTATGTATTGGCCACTCACTTTCACCCCGACCACTTCAACCGTGAAATACTGACGTGGAAAGAAGCGCATCCCGACATCCGGTACATTTTCTCCAAAGATATTCTGAAAAGCCATCGTGCAAAGCCCGAAGACGCTACCTATATTAAAAAAGGAGAAACCTACGAAGACGAGACGATCCGCATCGAAGCATTCGGCTCGACCGATGTCGGCAGTTCGTTCCTGATCAATCTGCAAGACTGGAACATCTTCCATGCAGGCGATCTGAACAACTGGCACTGGAGTGAAGAATCTACCGAAGCGGAGATACGAAAAGCCAACGGAGACTTCCTTGCAGAAGTTAAATATTTAAAAGAAAAAGCACCGAAGATCGATTTAG
>OBYQ01001395.1_pt1 | contig 11495 bp, 6 predicted proteins | sample 1538221 | NCBI WGS metagenome assembly OBYQ01 (sample SAMEA2580200, study PRJEB22360) | human gut metagenome | biome: human gut; feature: human-associated habitat; material: faeces | place: Denmark | collected 2008/2010
GACTTGCCACCAGTATGCCAACCGGAGAAAAAGGTAAAAGCTATAAAGAGAACATGGAATACCATCGTGGCACCAGTTGGAAAGCCAAGCTACGTGTTGCAGTTGATAAAGCAATCTGGACTTCCATCAACTATGAGGAATTTTTACAAAAAATGCAGTTAGCCGGATATGAAGTCCGACAGGGAAAACACCTGTCCTTCTGTGCACCGGAACAGAAAAACTTCACTTATATGAAATCTCTTGGAAGCTATTATTCAGAAGAAAATGTCCGCATCCGTTTGGCAAAAAACCGTAACAAAATAAAAGCTCCAAGGCATCTGTCCAGAGAAGCTCGCCTGTATATCAATATCTCCACTTATGTTACGACCGGCAATCGAGAAGGATTTGAACGATGGGCAAAACTAAATAACCTGAAAGAAGCGGCACGCACCTTCAACTATCTTTCCGAAAATAACCTGCTGAATTATGAAGATTTCCAACAGCATGTTTCTGATGTTGATGCTTCTGTTAAAGCGGCTGATCAAAGAATAACGCAAATCAACAGTGAGCTGAGCACACAGAAAATCATTCAAAAACACTGTGATTCTTACCGTCTCTGCCGAAAAGTGATTGAAGATTGCAAATCTGCTAAAAATCCAAAAGCATACCGAACCAAACATCAAGCAGAATACCAACTGCACGATTCACTAAAAAAAGAGCTTCAGGATCTCGGTGTTACCAAAATCCCAAGCTCTAATAAAATCCAGAAGAGGATAGAAAATCTTGAATCTGAACAAGCTGCTACTGTCCGGGAAAAACAAGAATTGCAGAAAAAGCAGAAGACACTGAATATCATTAGACAGAATTTCACAGCACTACTTAATGCTCCGGAGATGCAAATTCCCATATCAGAAAAAGAGCTAACTCTCTAAAAAGAAGGAGGTACCTACTTTAACGGTGCCTCTTGCTTTTCGTCTAATCTATTTATATCTTCCTCTTTATGCAATTTCCCATATTACAGTTGCCGTATCAATAACATTAATATCGTCTGCCTCAATATCTATATCATATGCTCCCGGTGCACTCATTTCACATTCCGTACACTCCATTAATCTCATTTCATTCAATGGCTTTGTTACAAAATCTATCTCTCCCCAAGAATAATCAATTGCCTGTATTTCACCCAATTTCACATTTGCTGCTGTTGTAAGCACCTGTGCCTTTTGAATGGAATCCTCGATTGCTTTATGTAACAGCTCATTTTTACATTTTTCTACATCTGCCACTGTATACTCAATAGAAAACTCTGGCCTTAATGAGCTATGAGCCAAAGCGTAAAGGACTTGCCCTAATCTTTTATTATCAGCTGCAAACTCTATTTTCATATGGTGATTATACTTATAACCTTTAAATCTTCGCTTCCAGCTCTTATCTCTGTCCTAATAGCTTTCATATTCTGTATCGACATTAAAATATACTGTTTTAAGGTCTTTTCTCTGAAAACCAAGTTTCTCAAACAAATCCTTGAGAAGCTCTGTATCTTCTGTTGACCTTCGGAGAGTATCTTCATATTCTTTGCAAAGTTCTTCCTTGTTGACATATAACCGGATTTTATCCGGCTTTACTGCTATTTTCCCTTTTCCTGTAACTTTAATTGTTCTCATCATCTTTGCTCTTCCTTTCATTCTCATTATATTCATACCCATGAGAGCACTTTCTTCACAATAGTTTACATACACCATTGGTTCCAGATTCTTTGGAAACTCCGGCTCATAGACTTTCAGTCTTTCAATCAATACACCTGCACGCACAGACTGGTCACATTCTTCGTCTACAATATCCTTCAGATAAGAAATATAAGAATGGAAAACTGTTCTGGATCTGTGATTTTATGCTCCTGATAATGGGCAATATCCGCTTTGTAGCTATCAATAGTCTCGGTCAATTTTGCAATCTGCTGTGGAAAATTTCTTGCAATATCATCTTCCAGACGGTACTGGTTATTCATGTGATTGGCTTTTAAAAGTTTCAGTTTTGCCACATCCACGTCCAGTGCCATCTTTTCTTTTACTGCCGGATTTCCAGTTGCCAGTGCCTTAACCTCTGCATAGGACAGTGCCGCTTCGTCCACATCTTCGCAGCTTCTGACCGGTGCTTTGCTCGTCATAATCTGGGAGATGAACTTCTGTTTATTTTCGATCAACTGCCACATGTAGCTGTCGAAGGTGGATTCTGTCACATACCGAAAGATATGAACCTTTTTATTGTGATTTCCCTGCCGGATGATACGTCCTTCCCTCTGCTCCAGATCAGACGGTTTCCAGCCAATATCCAGATGATGCAGAGCAATCAGACGATCCTGCACGTTGGTACCGGCACCCATCTTTGCTGTTGAACCAATCAAAAAACGAACCTGCCCAGATTTTACTTTTCCAAACAGCTCCGTCTTCTTTGCTTCGGTATTTGCATCATGAATGAATGCAATTTCTTTTTCCGGTACACCTTTCGCCATCAGCTTCTGTTTCAAGTCATCGTAAACATTGAAACTGCCATCGCCTTTCGGTGTGCTCAAGTCACAAAAAATGATCTGCGCCGATTTCTGTACAACTGTATCTTTCCAGATTTCATAGCTTTTTTCTGCACAGACCGACACTTTACTGCCCGGATCGTCTGGCAATAGTTCATTGACCAATCGCTGATCCAGTGCCAGTTTTCTTCCGTCATTGGTAATTTTCAGCATATTGTCTACACTAGCATCTACGCCACCGTTTCTTACCACTTCCGCACGCTCTCCTAGGCTTGCTACGATTTCTTTCTGCTGTTCTGTTGGTTTCAATACTACAGTTTCGTATTCCGCTTCCGGTACTGGAAGATTCAACTGATCCGAAGTCTTGATATCTGCAATCTCCTTGAACATATTCATCAGTTCCGGGATATTATAAAACCGTGCAAATCTGGACTTTGCACGATATCCTGTTCCTTCGGGAGCAAGTTCGATGCTCGTGACAACTTCTCCAAAAGTGGAAGCCCAGGAATCAAACAGTCCAAGTCCCATATTTTGTAATTTACTGTTCTGCAGATATCGCTGCATAACATATAATTCCGTCATACTATTGCTGATTGGTGTGCCCGTGGCAAAAGTAATGCCTTTTCCTCCAGTAATCTCATCCAGATACTGACATTTATTGAACATATCTGCCGACTTCTGTGCTTCGTTCTGTGCAATCCCGGCTACATTCCTCATTTTTGTATAGAGAAACGCATTTTTATAGCTGTGTGCTTCATCTACATACAAATGATCCACGCCCAGTTCTTCAAACGTAACTACCTGATCTTTCTTCTCTTTCTGATTCAGTTTTTCCAGCCTTGTCTGCAGTGTCTTTCTGGTCTTTTCAATCTGTTTGACGGTATAACGTCCGCCATCCTGTTCATACCTTGCACTCTGAATCGCCATTTCCAGATCATCAATCTGCTTCCGCAGCATAGCTTCCTGCCTCTCATCAGAGATTGGTATACGCTCAAACTGGGAATGACCAATAATAATAGCATCGTAATTTCCCATAGCGATTCTGGCACAGAACTTTTTCCGGTTCGCCGGTTCAAAATCTTTCTTGGTTGCTACCAGGATATTGGCTCCCGGATATAACTGCAGGAATTCTGCTCCCCACTGCTCTGTCAGATGATTCGGCACGACAAATAAATTCTTCTGTGATAATCCCAGACGTTTGCTCTCCATTGCAGCCGCTACCATCTCGTAGGTCTTCCCAGCTCCTACTACATGAGCCAGAAGCACATTATCCCCGTAAAGCTGATGTGCGACAGCATTTTTCTGATGTGGGCGAAGTTCAATTTCCGGGTTCATTCCTGGGAAAGTCAGATGACTGCCATCGTATTCACGGGGACGGATACTGTTAAACCGTTCATTATAAACTCTTACCAGTCTTTCACGTCTCTGTTGATCTTTGAAAATCCAATCCTTAAATGCTGCTTTCATGGCATCCTGTTTCTGTGATGCCAGCATAGTTTCTTTTTTATTGAGGACACGAATCTCATCCCCATTTTCATTGACACTCTTATCATAGATACGAACATCTTTCAGATTCAGTGTATCTTCCAGAATCCGGTAAGCATTTGCCCTCTCGGTTCCATACGTTGCATAGGCAAACGCATTTCTTGGACTGTCTGCATTTTTCCCGGTAATCCGCCACTCACCATTCACCTCAGAATATTTTACCTGTATCTCCTTCTGTGCAAGATACCACGGAGTATGAAGCAGTTCCCTCATAAAGTCCTGATAATCCGATGGTTCAATCCAGGTTGCTCCAATCCTTACTTCGATTTCAGATGCTTCCAGTTCTCTTGGCTGAACTGCTTCCAATGCACGGACATTCGGTGTGAATTCCGGGTGATTCTCTGCAAAGGTTCTTGCTGTGTTTAACTTCTCCCTGACATTTCCAGATAAATACTCATCTCCACTCTCCCACTGGTCTGTCAGTGGGTTCTTAAATATAACTCCAACCAGTTCCTCCGTGATTTTTTCTTCTGTCTTTCCTGTCAGCTGTGCCATATAGGACAGATCCACCTTTGCTCTTTCATTCAATGATAATGCTAAGGCTTCTGTCGCAGTTTCCACACTGGTTACCGCCACTGCCTTTTTGATGGTTCGTTTCGTAAACATGTCTGCTTTTCGCTTCAATGTTCCATCTTCGTTCAGGTCTTCCAGAGAACACAACAGACAATAAGAAGCGTCATCAGAAAACGCCCGCTTGTTTGCATTACTTCCGATGACTCCATACTTTGCTGTGTAAGCATCATATACTTGATTCAATTTCTCCTGCTGTTTGTGAATTTCTTCATCTGTTACGGATTCTTCCATCTGCATGGCAATCAGTTCACGCACCGTGTCTCGGATCTCCACCATACCTTTTACACGTTCTGCAGTAGCGGCAGGCATCTTTACCTGATTCATCAGAGAGTTAACACGGTAATATACCTGATCATCTACAACCGCATAACTGTAATTACGAACATTCGGATCTGCCGGGATACTCTCTGGTACATCATCCAGTTCTGCATCCACATCAACTGCAGGTGCCATATTTCCATGAATATTCCTGACAGCTTCTGCAAGCTGGACTTCAAGATCAGCACCTTCTATCGGCATACAGGTTGTTTCCATACCATACGGACCGGATACCTCTTTCATCTCACCCAGAATCATTTCCGGATGGTCTGCAAAATACTGATTGACCGTAATTCCATTGGCATCACTTCCAAGATTCACCCACTCCGGCATCTCTTTTGTCATGCTGTCACGCTTCTGGAAAAACAAAATATCAGCACTGACTTCTGTTCCTGCATTTGCCTTAAAAGCTGTGTTGGGCAGTCGGATTGCTCCCAACAGATCTGCCCTCTCTGCCAGATATTTTCGAACTTCTGGTGATGCCTTGTCCATAGTTCCCTTTGTTGTGATCAGAGCAGCCACACCACCTGGACGTAACTGATCTATCGTTTTGGCAAGAAAGTAATCATGAATCATGAAATTGAAGCGATCATACTGACGGTCATTGACCTTGTATGCACCAAATGGCACATTTCCGATTGTCACGTCAAAGAAATCATTGGGATAATCTGTCTTCTCAAAACCTTTGATCTGAATATTGGCATCAGGATAGAGCAGCTTTGCAATTCTGCCGCTGATGCTGTCCAATTCCACACCATAAAGTTTGGACTGGTTTAGATTCTCCGGAAGCATTCCAAAAAAGTTCCCGACTCCCATAGATGGCTCCAGGATATTTCCCTTTGTAAATCCCAGATTCTCCAACACCTGATACATACTGTCAATCACAATCGGCTGTGTATAATGAGCATTTAAGGTGGAAGCTCTGGCTGCAGCATATTCCTCTGGTGTAAGAACCGTCTTTAATTCCAGATATTCTGTCTCCCATGCAGCTTTTGTTTCATCAAATGCATCTGCAAGACCTCCCCAGCCAACGTATCGGGATAAGATTTCCTGTTCCTCTGGTGTCGCATTACGGTTCTCATCCTCACATTTCTTTAACAGCTGGATAGCCATGATATTGGCACGGAACTTTTCTTTTGCTGTCCCCTGCCCAAGCTCATCATCTGTGATGCGGAAGTTCGTTGCTGGAATCGGTTCTGATATTCCGTTAATCTCTTCCAAAGATTCTTTTTCTTCCGATACCTCAACTTCTCCAGATAATTCTTTTTCTTTTTTATCATAATCTGTCCACACACGATTAGAAATAGCAGTGAAATACGAGGACTCTTCCTCCATTATTTCTTCCCTGATTTCCCGTAATTTATCTAGGGTATCCGCATTTACTGTTTTGTTGTGATAATGATAATAAAGTACTTCTTGTCCAAGTTTTACATCCAGACGTTCCAATTCTTGTGTTGACATTCGATTCCAAATATCATCTTTTTCCGTATGAATCGTGAAACCTTCTCCATCATCATGATATTCTAATGTGTATTGAAGTTGATTCTCTTCTCCCTTAACTTTGCAATCAAAATCATGAATTGTTGTTCTGGTACCAGACATATATTCTGAATCAACTAATTGCAAATCAGTTATATCTTCAGCGGTTAAAGTATCCTGCTCCTGTTGTTCTCCTAACATCTGCTGTGCTTCTTCCAAGTCTGCCAGTTTTTGTGCTTCCTGTCGCTCTTCGTACTTTTCCATTTCCTCCGATGACAAATAATCATCTGTGCGGATTAACTGGCGGACACGTTCTGCAACCTTATTCCACTTTAATAGAACTTCTACTTCTGGATTGCCAATTTTTCCTTTTGCAAGTTTTAATCCTTTTGCATCATGTGATGCGTCGGAAGCACCTGCTCCTGGTATTCCGGGTGAAGAACCACCTGTTCCATATTCATTTTTCAGGAACTCAGCTGCATCTTTCATATCATAATGTTCCATGAAATATTCGTAAATCCGGTTACGTCCTCCGGCAGTAATGCCACCTCTTCTTAACACTGCATCAATTTCATCCTGTGTGATAAAGGAAAGCCCTAGACGTTCTACTTTAAATTGTTGATCCACCCAGGAGAAATCTCTCTGAAGGTCACGAAAACGCTGAGAATATACTGGATTGTGCTGAATTTCCCAACGATGATAATTACTCGGATTTTCATTCATATCCGCTTGTAACCATTCAAACTGCTGATAGATTTCTTTTTTTCCTTCTGGATCTGTCCAAGCGTTCCGAATGGTATCCTGCCAATCCGTATAAGACCGGTATTCTTCCGTATTTCTATTTGTATCTCGGAAATGAAGTGCCAGAAGATCTGTCATTTCTTTCTGTTCCTGCTCGATAGCATTATTGGAGATAAGATTATCAACGTAATTTCCCTCCTCATACATATCCCGGATCCTGTCAGCAGCTTCTTCCCACGTAACGATACGGTCAAAGTTTCTTCTTGCAGAGTCACCTCGCCGGATACGGATACCATCGTTGTCGTACCAGATACTGATTTTCTGATTATCTATGGTAAATCCTTTTCCTCCGGTGCCATATTCATCTTTCAGGAAGCTTTGCATTTCTTCATTGTCCAGACCTTCGATCAATCTTGCAGTAATATGAAACAGTGTATTTTTCTGCCCACTACCTGTGCGAAGGATATGATCGACTACTTCATCGGAAATAAGAAAAGCGGCCGGCTGTTCTAATGCAGCTGCCGCTTTCCTTATTTCTCCTAACTGTTCCTCTTCTGTCGGGAACAGACTTAATTGTAAATAATCTCCTGAATTACCAGTTCCTCTGCCTGTGCTTTGATCTGGTTCATGTGTCTGGTCCATGCCATCCCGTCTGCCATTTTGTCCGGTGCCGGGTTTTTCTCCAGAAGTTCTGACATCAGGTTGTCTACTCTCTGCCTTGCCTGGCTGTCGATTTCCATCAGATGACTGTCCAGACGGTTCTGTAAGGTCAGAATGTTGAATCTGGCTACTTTGTGGTTTCTCAGATACTCTTTCCTCATCAATCCGTACTTCCCGATCGTTCCTCTCGTCTCCTCCAGACTGATATCCGGAATCTGGTACTCTCCATTCTGGCTGTAAGTGATCTCTCTCATGCTCTGTTTCCTCCTTATTTTCTCCTCTATCTTCTGTGTTCCTTGTTTTACTTTCACGAATTAACGTGTTAAATTCATTATAAGCTACTTCTTTTTCTTTTGCAACCGTTTTCAGATCTTTTTCCAAGTCATTCAACACATATCGTCCAATCTGCATCAATACCGGTCTGCTGATCTCATTCACAGAACTTCCAAGATGTCCCATAACCTTTAACTGGTTAAAATCCGTAATATGCCGAAAATCCTCTGCATCCAGATATTCCTGTACATCCAGTCCACATCGGTTCAGTAATACATACCAGACACTGTTTGTCATCAATTCCCGGAACTCCACTTTCTGATTCTGCTCGTCCAAATCTTCCAGAAAAGTACCTGATACATCCATTTGCAATTCATCGAAAGCATCCGGTAGCCAGGCCTGCACACTTTCTTCTGCCGCCTGGTGAAGAACCTCTGGCAAGCCTCCCTCTGTTGTTTCCAGTGCAAGCTGTTCCTGCAGATAATCTGCCACCAGTTGTTCTCCTTCCGGATTAAGGTTCCATAACTGTGGATCTCTGCCAAGATTTTTTACCTTATAAGTATCCTGCACATCAAAAACATATCGTAACTTCGTTTTTGGTCCGGATGTGTTATCTATCAGGGCAATTCCTTTGGAACCCTTTTTAATCCATCGGTACATCTTCTGGTTCCAGATTTCCATGGAAGCCACCGCTGTTGCTCCCGGACGCTGTGCATAGATCAAGAGCTGTTCCGGAAAAGTGTACCGGTACAGCCTGGATGCAGTATTTAGAAAACGTATCCACTCCTGCGGATTAGCGGAAACGTCCTTTGCCACTTCCTCCGTCAGCTGCTCCATTGCATATAATTTATTTGCCATCTGTTACTCCCTTTCTTCTTCCCACTTTTCTTCTACAACATCGGCAATCCGTTCCATTGCCCTTGTCATAGAAGGAAAATTACTACTGTTACTTGCTTTTCCAATCTGATCAATAAGAAATTCCGGCATATCTGCAAGTGCTCCGGCAATCATAGCCTTTACCCGGATATCCTCCAGCATAAGAAGCTCTTTTACACCAAATTCTTCACCAAATACATCCTGATATCTCCGTAAGTCATCCAAAAGATATTCCGGTTTTAAATCTCTATCCATTTCCTTTCTTTTATCATCACCATATAAACACCAGTCCATATTCTTTTCTCCTCCATCTTCATAAAATTAGGGACTGCTCACACAGTCCCCTCAAAATCATCGTTATTTCTCGTTATAATACTGAGGCAAGGTCTTTCGCCCTATTCTTTGGGATTGTATCTGTCCCTTTTGCTTTGATCTCCGCCTTGGCTTTCTCCAGTTTTCCATGGATTCCACCTTTTGCTTCTGTTCTCCCAGTTGCTTTTTCTGCTGCTTTTTCTTTCTCCAGACGTGCTTCCCTGCGTTCGGCATTTTCCATAACTGCTGTCTTTCCATCACAGAACTGAACCTTATCCGAAAGCTGTTCCTGCCTCTCTACCTGCGTCTCATTGACTTCCTGTACCATGGCATTTAATTCCGGTACTTCAAACATTCCGTTATCAGGAAGAATCAGCACCTCATGAATTGAAGAGGGAAGAACAAAATAATCACTTCCCAGGCATTCACCGATCTGCTTACGAATATCTTCCTGCAGTAACAGTGATGCACCATTCATTTTTTGTGCATTTGAAAGACAGAACATTGGATTTTCCATTGCTTCAACATTCAGTTTTTCATTCAAAAGATTTTCTGCTTCTTCACCAAAAATCATGGATTTTATCATTTCATTCATGTCCATCAAAACAACACCACGATTTCTGTCTGCCGCCACTGCATCTGCCTGGATTTGTTCTGCTGTCACACCCCATTCATTCATAAGATTGACAGTAACCGGAATACTACCAATTCCTCCCTCGTTTTCTTCCTCATTCACTGCGTAATATGCTGCAAAATCTCCATGTTCGGTAACAACTTTATCAGCCAGGCGTTCTTCATTCCATTCCCGGTCACAGATTCTCACCTGTAATTTGTCCTTCATTTTTTCATAATCCAAAATATCCGGAAGACCCATATTGATAAATGCCGCTTTGTCCTGCACTTCAATACGCATATCTGCCACATCACCCACACAGGAATCCAGATTTTTTCCATTGACATATTCCATATAAAGAGAATCCAGATATACCATCGGCACAGCTCTTTGATCACCCTGTGGAATTGAAATGCCAGTCAACCTTAATCCATTATTTTTTGCAACTTCTTCAATACGGATTTCTCCATTCTGATATGAATCCGGCAAATAGTCTTTTACATTATCTTTGACATATTCATAAAATTCTTTTCTGTTCATCATACGCTTTTACCCCTTTCTGATCATGTGATGGTTCATTCTTTTCCTGCTGACCATCTGCTCGGCTTTTTTCTGATAAGCCATCATTCTTTTTAAAGTTCTCTCCTGGTTCTTTCTTGCTTCCTGTCTCTTTTCCATTGTTTTCATCATATTTTTCTGTCCCTTTCTGTGAATTTTTGTATTTTAAAGGGAGCCCTGATTCAGGGCCCCCTTTACTGAGGATTACTGTTTTCTGATTTTCTTTCTGCTGATATAAAGTCCTGCCATGCCTCCGGTAGAGATAAGCAGAAGCAGAATCGGCAGCCAGATATTTGTGTTATCTCCTGTCTTCGGTGCATCTGATACCTTCGTCTCTTCATGGGACTGCGGCACATCTGGTGTGCTTGGTGTTTCCGGAACTTCCGGTTTCTCATTTGTCAGATTGAAAGTAACTTCTACAACCGGCGTACTGTCGTCTGCGTAGGCAAATGTCACTTCATGCTTGGTCTGATCCAGTGTGTATCCATCCAGTGTTTTTGTCTCCACCAGATAATACTTGATTGCTGTATCATATTTGCCGTTCTTGAATGCGGCAATCTCATACAGCTTACTCTCGGCATGACCGGCAGCATCTGTTTTTAAGGTTTCCAGGACCTTTCCTTTGCTGTCACGGAATTCAAATTCTACTCCTTTCAGCGGTTCCCCAGATGATTTATCTGTCTTATTGAGAATGACTTTTCCCTTGGCAGTATCATCTTTCATAACCACTTTCTGGATTTCTCCAGTATCCTTCACCTCAAATGTCACATCCGATGTCAAAAGATATCCTTTTGGTGCCTGTTCCTCTCGTAAGGTGTATCTACCAATTGGCAGTTTTTCAATATAGTGTGCCTCCTCTGTGGAAGTCCAGCTCTCTACTACCTGATCGTCCTTATCAAGAATCGTTAGTTTTGCACCAGGAATCTCTGTATCTCCTGTGATATCTGTCTTGCTGATCTGAACCTTGGTCACATCATCTTTCATCTCATGCTTCTGAATCTCAGCTGTATTCTCAACCGTAAAGGTAATGCTCTCTGCAGT
>OBYQ01001396.1_pt1 | contig 11483 bp, 10 predicted proteins | sample 1538221 | NCBI WGS metagenome assembly OBYQ01 (sample SAMEA2580200, study PRJEB22360) | human gut metagenome | biome: human gut; feature: human-associated habitat; material: faeces | place: Denmark | collected 2008/2010
ATGGGCCATGCCGCCGGTCAGCACGATGGCGTCCACATCCATATTCATGGTGGTGGCCATAGCACCGATGTCCTTGGCCTGGGCATAGACCATGCCGTCAAATATCAGCTTCGCCTTCTCGTCCCCGGCGTCCACCATCTTCTCGACCTCCCGGAGGTCACTGGTGCCCAGGTATCCGGCAAGTCCGCCGCCGCCCATAATCATTTTCAAAATGTCGCGCTGGGTGTACTTTCCGCTGAAGCAGCCGGCCACAAAACCGATCAGGGCCATAAAGGGCACGCCGCCCGCCCGCTCGGCGCTGTAACCGTCACTGGTGGAATCGATGAGCTTTCCCCTGCAGTGGGCGGAGGTGGAGGTGCCACCTCCCAGATGGCAGACGACGATGTTGAAATCCTCCAGCTTTCCGCCGAGCCTAGCCGCGCCGATCCGGGCAGCCGCCTTGGCGTTCAGAGTATGGGACCCGGGCGCGATGGGGAATGCCGGAAAGCCGGAGAGACATGCCTCGGGAATAAACTCGTTGACGCCTTCCCCGTCATAAATGAACGCCGGAATCCCCAGCTGCTTGCCCATTTCATAGGCAATCACCGGGCCCAGGGAGGAGGCGTGGGGCGTATCGTAATCATAGCAGTGCTGCACCAGCGCCTCGTCGATGAGGTATCCGCCGGACATGAGATTTCCGCCGCCTCCGCCGCGGGAAACGATGAAGCTCAGGTCCTCGGGGCGGATATGCTCTTCGTCCAAAAAGTTGCGGATGGTCTCTTTCCTCAGGTCCATCTGGTCGAAAATGTTTTTCATGCCCGCGATGGCGGCCCGATCCACATCCAGGTTTCGCTCACAGACATTGACGTTGTCCTCATAATAGGCGACCTTGGTGGAAGTGGAACCGGGATTCAGTACCAGGATTTTATACATATCCCGTTCCCCCGTTACTGTCCAAAATGTTCTATGCCGTAGTCATAGCCAAACTTGGCCATGGCCTTGTTGCCAGGGATAAACTTGGCTTTGTTTCCCTCAAAAGCATGCTCGATGGCGGTATACAGGTTTTCCAGGCTGATAAAGCCGGAGATCGCCGCGTAAACACCTGCCACCAGCATATTCATGCCGCGCTCATTGCCTGCCTGGGTCGCCAGATCGTTGAAGGGCACCTTATAGATCTCCAGATCCGTACGGGTGGATTCCTTCTCCACCAGGGAGCTGTTAATGATCAGCTTTCCGCCGGGCTTTACGCCTGCCTCGAACTTTACCAGAGACGGCGTGTTCATCACGATCAGCGCGCTGGGGTTGAGAATCATGGGAGAGTCAATGGGGTCATCAGAGATATTGACGCTGCAGGTAGCCGTACCGCCACGCATCTCAGAGCCGTATGCCGGCAGCCAGCTGACTTCCATACCGTTCTCCATGCCGGACATAGCAACCATCTTACCGATCATCAAAACGCCCTGGCCGCCAAACCCGGCCACAATCAGTTTTTCATTAATCATGGCAGTCTCCTCTCAGTCCTCAAAATCTTTGAACACGCCCAGGGGGAAGTACGGAATCATGTTGTCGGCCTGCCACTTCAGCGCGTTGGTGGGCGTCATACCCCAGTTGGTGGGGCAGGTGGACAGCACTTCCACCATGGCAAAGCCTAGGCCCTTCATCTGGCACTCGAACGCACGCTTGATGCACTTCTGAGCTTGACGGATATGTGCAGGCGTATCAATCGCACAGCGGGCAATGTACTTTGCTCCCTCGATGGTAGCCAGCATCTCGCTCATGCGGATAGGCTTTCCGCAGTGTTCTTCATCACGCCCATAGGGCGAGGTTGTGGTCTTCTGCCCGATCAGCGTGGTGGGCGCCATCTGGCCGCCGGTCATACCGTAGGTGGTGTTGTTGATGAATACGGTGGTGATCTTCTCACCGCGGTGGGCAGCGTGAACGATCTCTGCAGTACCGATGGAAGCCAGGTCGCCGTCGCCCTGATAGGTCCAGACGATTTTGTCCGGCTGCATCCGCTTGATTCCGGTGGCGGTGGCGGGGGCGCGGCCATGCATGGGAATGATAACATCGGTATTGTACAGGAACGGATCCAGGCCGCCGCAGCCGACAGAAGAAACATGGATGACCTTGTCCTGCAGGCCCAGATCGTCAATCGCCTTGGCGCAGCAGGTTGTAATAATACCGTGACCGCATCCAGGACAGTAGCCGTAAGGCACCGGCAGCAGACACTCAGGCTTCTTAAAAACAGTAGTCGACATATCTTATTCCCCCTTCAAATAATCCTTCAACGTATCGATGATATTCATGGTGTTCAGAGGGCCGGTGCGGGTATTTCCGATATGATACACAGGGAACTTACCGGCCACAGCAATCCGGACATCATCGATCATCTGGCCGATGGTGTTGATCTCAGGACAGAAAATTGCTTTGCAGGCGGGATTGATTTTCTCATAGATTTCCGCGGGGAAGGGCCATGCGGTCTTGGGCCGGATGAAGCCCACTTTCACGCCAGGGTCCAGCTCCTTGATCGCAGCCTTTGCCATGCGGGCCGCAGTACCATAGGCGGTGACCACAATATCCGCATCCTCCAGGCCATAGGCCTCGTAGCGAGTCTCGTTCTTGATGATGGCGGGCATGGTCTCATGCTCGAAGATGTCAGTATACTCGGTCAGTGGACGGCCGTAGGTCAGGGTCATCATGACACGCTTGCCGTCTCTTTCGCCAATGCCCTTCAGCTTCCAGGTTTTCTCCGGAAGGTTCTCCCGTCTTGCGGGCATCTTGTCGAAGTCAACCGGCTCCATCATCTGGCCCAGCATACCGTCTGCCAGAATCAGGACGGGCGTCCAGTATTGATCGGCGATATCGAATGCCTCATAGACCATCTCAGCCAGCTCCTGCACATTGCCCGGCAGCAGGATGGGAATCTTGTAGGCGCCGTTGCCGGACACCTTCCAGTCCTCCTGAGCCGGGGCCAAGTCGCCCATACCGGGACCAGAACGGACAACATCAACCACAACGGCGGGCAGTCGGGGCAGAGCCATGGAGGACATGGCCTCCAGCATCAGACACAGACCCGGGCCGGAGGTACTGGTCATGACACGGCCGCCGGCTGCAGAAGCACCCAACAGCATATTGGCGCCAGCCAGCTCGCTCTCGCTCTGCAGATAAGTAGCACCGCGCTTGGGCAGCTCGCGGGAGAGGTATTCAGGCACCTCGTTCTGCGGAGTAATGGGATAGCCAAAGAACGCATCGACACCGGCACGAACAGCTGCTTCCGCAATCGCTTCATTGCCTTTCATCAAAACTCTTGCCATTTGTCTTCTCCTCCCTTATTCTTTCTCAAGCGCGATGGCGGCATCAGGACAAGTCACTGCACAGTTCCCACAGGCAATACATTTCTCAATGGCAATGTTGTGCGCGGGGTGATAGCCTTTCTGGTTCGTGGCCCCTTTGTTGATCTCCATGATCTTCAGAGGACAGGCAGAGACACAAAGCCCGCAGCCTTTGCACAGCTCTGCGTTGATGGTCATTGTCGCTTTCATCTTTTTCAACCTCTTCCCTATTTGTTAATCCATTAGATATTCCGGACGAACATACATCCTGACTGGGACAATCTCACCGGCCAGGGACGGCTTCTGTGCTTTGCAGGTCTCCATCAACTCTGGAGGACAAGTACAGTAGAGACATGGGATCTGCATCTTTTTTGAGACCTCCCGCACCACCGCATCGCCTCGCAGGATATCCTCCAGAGTGGTCTCCTGCAGCATATGTGTGTTATTGATCAGCCCCGTGATGCTCAGTTTGCAGGCATCCTGGATCTCCTGGGCAAACTCCAGCACCTGATTGGTCGTTTGGCTTTCATAGCGGTTGGCATTGACCACCAACCACATTGCATAGCTATCGTCTGTGATCTGGTCTCTGAACCTGGCCAGCACTCTTGCACCGACCGCGTTTCCACCTACATCCACCACATTGTCTCTTCCGTTGTCCACAAAAAAAGACTGTACTTCACTACTGATTCCGGGAATGTCAATTTTCCAGTCATTATTGAAGTTGCTGGACACTACACGGATTCCCCGTGCTCCCAGCATCAGCGCCTGCTGCCGAGTTCTGAAATACGGATTCACTATGTCCAGATCCGCCATTGCCACCTCTCTGCCGCATTCGACCTGTTTAATAGCGTAATTGATGGCGCACTCCGTCTTTCCGCTCCCATAGTGACCCACGAAAATATGAATACTGGTGTTCATATCAGTCCCCCTTGCAGCATTTATGAAATTCAATTTCACTTTCGCAGTTCTCATTATGATATGATCCGAAAATGAAGTCAAGGTTTCCATCGCTTCCTATTGTTTTTTCTGTTTATTAATCCAAGATTTTTTGTTTTTCTTTGGTCTAAAGAAACGATTGAAAGAACGTTGCATTTTACTTTTCATCGCCGAAAATATATGTTATAATTTTTTAATAAACGACAGCCGGATCTTGGCTCAACAAGTAGAGGTGGCATAATTATGTCTGAGACCAGCACTTCCAATCTCTCCATCGACCGCATGCTACGGATCATCGAGCTTATGTCCGAAAGTGGAAAGCCCATGCGACTCAACGAGATTGCTGAATCCAGCGGAGTTTCTACAAGCACTGCCATGCGTATTCTTAATACACTGATTGAAAGGGAGTACGCCAAGCAAAATGAGGAAACTCTCCTATATTCCTTGACCATGAAATTTTTAAAGATTGGCACAAATATTCGGGAAAATCTGGCAGCCAACCAGTTAATTCACCCCTATTTACAGGAGATCACAAAACGTCTGAATCTCTCTTGTGCTCTGGCCATATTAGATGATGACATGATTGTTTATATTGATGAGTCCGTCAGTTCCAAACAAATGTTGCGGTTTTACCATCATCTGGGGCACGCCTTCGAGATGCATACCAATGCCTCCGGAAAACTTTTTCTGGCACAGATGTCTAAAGAAGCATTCACCTCTTATTGCAGACACCATAAATTTGAAAGTACATCTCCCAAATCCATCACTAACCAAGCAGAGCTAGCAAAGAATTTGGAGCAAAGCCTTAAACAGGGCTATTCGCTCAACGACGAAGAGAGTGTACTGGGCACACGTTGCTTTGCCGTTCCGATCTACAACGACAAGGGCCGTATTATCGCCAGTATCAGTGTCAGCGGCACCGTGTTCCAACTCCCGCTTGAGCAGATCCCGGCTATGGTGGGCGTGGTCAATAACATCCTGAGTCGTTTTTACCGAGAGTACGCGCCTCTGCTTATTATTGATAACATTTTCGACCTGTAAGTACTTTTCTGCGCATACCATCTTGACAGACAAGTGAGAGGGGCCCCTTTTGAGGCCCCTCTCACTTGTCATTTGATTACTTTTTGTTGAATTCCGGAGCATCCTTCCCAGTGGTGCGCAGGTAATGGATGCGCCAGGGCAGGATGAGGAACGCAGGCAGGATGCCCAGCGGCCACGCCATTTTAGACAGGAAGCCGTAGCCCGTGTTGAACACGGCCACCAGGCCAAACTGAGAGCCAAAAGTACCGATGGCCATCATCACAATGGCAATCACCGCGGCGACCACCGTCTCTGAGCAGTTGAGCTTCTTGGCAATGGTGCCCTTCCAGCGGGCCACGATGGCAAACGCGCAGCCGGCACCCGTGCTCAGCAGTGCCAGGAACAGCATAATCCGGTACAGCCAGTCCAGACCGGGGATGCCGGTGGCCGTCAGGGCCGTCAGGACGGGCAGCGTCTCGGCATTGATCTCCGGATAGCTGGCAATTACCACCAAGCCCAGGATCTGCAGCATCAAAACATTCAGCAGAGCACCGCCAACCGCAGTTTTGGCGGAATCGGCACGATTCTCCAGCTGCGGTGCCATGGAAGCCACTGCGAACATAGCGCCGATTTGTACACCGGAATAAGTCATGGCGGATTTCAGTGCATCAAAGAACGTACCGCCGTCGTTCTGCTGAGTGCTGACGACCCACATGAAGTTGGACCAGTTCTGAGCGACGCCCACCACGCCCAGGATCACGATGACAATAATCAGTCCGTAGGTAATGTACGTAGAGATCCGCATCATGGTTTTTACACCGAAAATCGTCATAAACAGCACAATCGCCGCCATGATGCCGACGCCGAGATAATAGGGCAGGTTGATTCCCTCAAACAGGGAACCGGAGCCCGCCAGGATACCTGCGACACCCAGCATCTGTGCACACAATGACCAAAGATCGATGGCAATCACAAAGAAAATGCCGATTTTCTTGATGAAGACATTCTGCGCATAGTCCCGATAAGTGTTGATCTTTGTCATGCGCTCATACTCAAAAATGAAGTAGAACGCGCCGCCGAGAATTGCCCACGTGATAAAAGGCGTGATCAGAGCCAGCCAGCCGTATTTGCTGTAATAAATCGTGTACTGGGTGCCGGTGGCAAAACCGGAGCCACAGTGCATACCGAACCAGGTAGCCATGATGCCGAAAGAGGTAGCGCTGATAAATCGCTTCTTTCCAGTATTCTCTTTCATTGTCCCTGTTCCTTTCGAAATAAGATTCATTTATTGCGAAAGTGAAATCTCATTTCATTATTAATATAGTAGCGTAGCCAACTGCTTTTTGGTAGTCGCAAAATAACTGATTATTTTCCAGAATTTTTGTATGCTTACACTATTTCGGGCCGTCCTTCTCTGCCGCGGAGAAAAGCTGTAGGCATCAGGGCCGCAGAAAATTACGCATATTCCGCGTGTTTTTAGACCCTTTACACCAGACGGCCTGCGTGGAAGCCCGCGTGGACAACCTGTACGATCTTTCCAGGCGCCTTCTCAGGCACGATATTGCGATAGAAATCAAACTTATCCCACAGATCATCGTCCATTTCGTTGTTGGAGCGATAGCCGGCAGCCACAACAACCGTGTCGCAGTCCACCCTGACAGTCTTGCCCTCCTTTTCGTAGACAGCGTAGCCGTCGCCGATTTCTGTGACAGACGCGGAGGTTACGATGTCGACCTGGGAGTTCTCGATCATATTGTGCAGAGCCTGGGTATTGTTCAAGTTCTCCTCCAGAGTCTTGAGGATCTCATCTGCCACTTCCACAACCGTGACCTTTTCAGCTGTCTCATCAAATTGCAGAGCGGCCTCCATACCTACCAGACCGCCACCGATGACTAGGACTTTGCCGGTCAGGGGACTTCCGCACATGGCTTCATTGGCGGTAAGCACATTGGCCCCGTCGATCCCCTTGATCTTGGGAATGAAGTTGCGGGAACCAGCAGCCAGGATCACAGCGTCAAATTCGGAGCGCAAGACCTCCTGGGAGGTGGCGGTCTTGTTCAGAACCACATTCACACCGGCCTCGCGGACCTTGCGGATCAGGTATTCCTCGTATTTTTTCACGTCGATCTTGAAGTCCGGCGCGCCAGCCGCCACCATGTTGCCGCCCAGGAAGGACTCCTTTTCCCACAGGGTAACGTTGTGGCCGCGCTCGGCAGCCACCCGGGCCGCCGTCATGCCGCCGGGGCCGCCGCCGATGACCAGGACCTTCTTGGGCTCCGCAGCAGGGATGATGGGATAGTCCTTTTCATGGTAGCACAGGGGATTGACCGCGCAATGGCGGTACTGACCGTTGCGGCTGGTGAACATACACTCGTTGCAAGAAGGTCCCCCTGTGCCCAGCCGATACAGGGCACGATGTCCTCATATCTGCCCGCTTTGACCTTCTGCACCCAATAGGGGTCCGTCAGCATCTGGTGCCCAAGACCCACGATATCGGCGATGCCGTCCTTAATGACGGCGTTGGCTTTCTCAGGGTCCGCCAGCTTGCCCTGGGTGATCACCGGGATGGAGACGATCTCCTTGACCGCTTTGGCAGCAAAGAGCTGATGGCCTTCCTTGTTATAGCAGGTGGTGATGGCCTTGTACCACGCGTCGTAGCAACCCACATCCACGTGCAGGGCATCCACGCCAGCCTTCTCGTACATTTTCGCCATCTCCAGGCCCTCGGCCAGATCATGATAGCCGGGCTTGTCGCCCATGGCATGAGTAGCACAGAACTTCACGATGATGGGGAAGTCGTCACCGCAGGTCTTCCGGATCTCGGCGATAATCTCCATGGTAAAGCGCATCCGGTTTTCCAGACTGCCACCATATTCATCCGTGCGGGTATTCCAGAGCGCGGTCTGGAATTGGTCGATCAAATAGCCGCCGTAGCAATGGAGTTCGATAGCGTCGGCTCCGGCACGCTTGCAGAGCATGGCGGAGTTACCCATAGCCTTGACCATGTAATGGATCTGCTCCACAGAAAAGGGCTTGCAGCGGACCCCCTTGAAATAGAAGGTCTCGGTATCGCTGGCGGAATACGGAGGCCGAGTGGGATCAGTATAACCCATACGTCCCAGACCTGCGGTCAGCTGGACCACCAACTTGCAGTCATATTCATGCACCTTGTCCACCAGCAGATTCAGGCGGTCCACATGGGAAAAGTTGTAGCTCACGTTGCAGCCGCGAGTCTCGAACTCCTCCGTGCACATGAATGCACCCGTGAAAATAGCACCGCAGCCACCTTTGGCCCGCTCCACAAAGTAATCGATGTTTCTCTCTTGTACACCGCCGTCCGGGTCTGTCTTGTTCCCCATGGGGCACATAATGATACGGTTCTTAAGCCGCATCTTACCGATATTCACCCTTGTAAACAGTTCATTTGTCGCCATCTCATTCGTCCTTTCTGTATGCAATCCACAAACATTTTACTTGAATCTTAGCGTCGCTTTGTGTATTATGATTTTATTGAAATTCGGTTTCATTTTATATCGTACAGATGATCCGAAATTCCGTGCTGTTTTTCTGCTCATTCATACAATCACTCTTCGGCAAGAAAGGATCGTTTAGGATGAACCACTTTACTCTTTTGTCAATTCTGGCTTCCTTCGGATACCAAGAAAGTCTTCTGCAAACGAGTTTTTCCCAGCCAATGATGTATCTCGGGGTGAACATCTACTATCCCAACACGGAGCTTTTCCGCCACTGTCTGTACATCGTTGAAGGGACCTCCATCCCGGCCCCTCTCTTAAACGGTCCCTACGGATGTATTCTGATCCTTCCCATCGGGCACTCCCAGGAGGGTAAGCTCGCCTCGGAAACCGTCGTATGGCCCAAACCTGTAAGCGCTGGCTTCCTGCTCAATCAGATTCAAAATCTTTACCTGTCCCAATCCTCCCAAGCCCACATGGCGCATATGCTGATGTCCTCGCTGTCTCTGAATTCCAGTATCCATTCCATCATCCACCAAGCTGCCACCATTATGCAGAATGCAATTCTCTTGCTAGACCCTGCCTATCAGTTGATTGCAATGGAAGGCCTCGGCTGTGAAATCAAGGACATCTTCTGGCAGGACTGTCTTGAGCACCGTCGAGTCAGCGATGAAAACATCCTCCTTCTCAAGAACTCTGGACTGACAAAGAATTTGGAGCAGTCCAGTACCACAACGCTGTGGGAAAAACAAGACTATTTCAACCAGATTCCACGACTTGCCCAGAAAATCTATTCCGCTGATCATATCTATCTGGGAACCATCGCCGTGTTTCAGTGCCAGCACACGTTCACCTCTGATGACTATTTCCTGGTCAATGCTTTAGTGGACACCCTATCTTCAGTGCTGACGAATTACGACTATCTGCCCAGTGAGAAGAAAGTGGACTCCGAGCTGCTGCTCTCTTTTTTTAATAGTGAAAAAAAACCGACCCACTCCAGCACTGCTAACAGGCGGCTGGACGAGATTGGAAAATATCATTTTTATCTGGCCGGATTTATTCCTCTACAACAAGATCCCTCGGTCTCTCGACTGGGCGCTTACTTGCAGGCAGTCCTGCTATCAGAGCGGGGATGCATCCTCTCAGCCCTACAGAGCAGAAATGTGGTTGTTCTGCTTTGTTTTAATGAGTTTAAGGAAATCCCCGCAATGGAACAATGGCTACGCGACAAGTTATCTCCCCTTTGTATCACCATGGGACTCAGCACAGTTTTCACAGAACTCTCCCGATTCACAACACAGCTCTCCTTGGCAGAACGGGCCGTCCATTTGGGGAATACATTCCACAAAAATCTGGGGAGCTATATCCTTTCTTATCCTGAAGTTGCCTATATCCAGCTATTCAGTGCGCTTCCCAAATCTGTCATTGAGCAATATCTCCAGTCTTCATCCCTGTCTGTACTGTATACAAAAAAACATACCGAATTTTACAAAACCCTCCACCTTTTTGTTCAGCATCTGGGTAGCTATGCAGAGACTGCACAAGCTCTGTTTATTCACAAAAACACGCTTTTATATCGTCTATCCAAGATCCAGGCTCTGACAGGGTTTGATTATTCTTCACCGGAAAGCATCCTTTCTGCAGCTTTTTTCTTTGCTGCCAACGAATACCTGAGGGGTTCTGAGGAATAGCTATTTTCTCCCCATTTTGGAAGAGCAGAACATTGAACCCTCGACACACTTGGATAAAAGGGATCTCCATCAGCAGATTTATTCTCATAGTAATTGTATAAGGAGCGCTGCCTCTAAGCACTTTTCAGAAAACCTGTTTGCACATCCATGTATTGTTGCAATGCATAGGCCCCTTCCCTAACAGCACCTAATAAGTGCAGATTCTTTTTCTGAAAGGATTAAAATTTGGTAATGGCGGCACTGCAAAACTTAGAACACCATAGCTTTGTTGGACTTAGGATAGTGGTCGGAGTCATCAGGCGGTCAAACGGGAAACCGTTGGGGGCCAATAATTTTGTTGGTTTTAGGCAAATTTTTATGGAATTACAAAAAATTCCCGGAGGCATTGCACCGCAACGCCTCCGGGAATTTTTCCGATAGTAGTCAAATAGTAGTCTGCATATTCCGCAGGATATCACCCATTGCCATTTATCTTAGTAACATCAGATCTCCCGACCGACCTTGTTGCCGTCCGCCACGGCGTGCATAATATTGCCGGGGCTCTTCTTGGCGTCGCCTACCAGGTAAACCTCCTGGCCCATGTCCTTGAGTTCCTGGAACAAACCGTTGTTCTCCACGAAGCCTGCCGCCAGGACAACGGTGTCTGCAGGAATCTCTTCCGTAACCCCGGCTTTCTCCACCAACACGGAAGCCAGCTTGATTTCCTTGACTGCAGTGGACAGGCGGATATCCGCATGATGGTAGTTGAGCAGATCTTCCAGCATCAGCACCACGGCTGCAGAGACCGGTTCGGTTCCTCCTGCCATCAATCCATCCAGGAATTCCACGAGAGAGACCTGTTTGCCTGCCCGGAGCAGCTCATAGGCTACCTCGCAGCCTACTTGGCCGCCGCCTACCACCACGACCTTCTGGCCGATCTGCGCCTTCCCCAGCAGCATATCCACCGCAGTGGTCACATTGGCACCGTGAACACCGGGGATGTTGGGGATCTTGTGGTGGGCTCCGGTGGAGACTACGCCGGCATCTGCCCCCAGAGCTTTCAGGCGGAGCAG
>OBYQ01001399.1_pt1 | contig 11476 bp, 9 predicted proteins | sample 1538221 | NCBI WGS metagenome assembly OBYQ01 (sample SAMEA2580200, study PRJEB22360) | human gut metagenome | biome: human gut; feature: human-associated habitat; material: faeces | place: Denmark | collected 2008/2010
CCGATCCGGGAGCAGATGTGGTTGCCATTGCCCAGCGCCAGAAACTGAAAGTGATTCCTCTGGTAGGTCCTTCCTCTATTATTCTTTCAGTGATGGCTTCGGGATTCAACGGACAGAGCTTTGCCTTTCATGGTTACCTGCCGATAGAACCGGGAGAACGGGCTAAGAAGTTGAAGGCACTGGAGCAGCGTGTCTACGCTGAAAGTCAGACACAGTTATTTATCGAAACTCCTTACCGGAATCATAAAATGATAGAAGATATCTTGCAGAATTGCCGGCCGCAGACAAAACTATGTATTGCTGCCAATATTACTTGCGAAGGCGAGTATATACAAACCCGCACGGTGAAAGACTGGAAAGGGCATATTCCCGAATTGTCTAAGATTCCTTGTATTTTTCTCTTATACAAATAACATCTTTCAGGTGTTCGTATTCATCTTCGAAGCAACTGCTGAAAAAGCCTTTGCCCATATTTTCTTCTATCTGTTTGAAACTCCATAGCTTACTGTTCTTGAAACGGGGAGTGCAAAGGATAGAATCATCTTTGATATCGACGATGAAAAGATAGATGAGCCGGTTGGTTGTTTCATTCTCGAAGTGATAGACAATGTTAAACTCCGGCTTGAAGTCTTCCGTTGCGTGTGGAAGCGCATTGTGCACCAGGCGGTTTACTCCTTCCGTGAGGGATTCACCATAGCGGAGATAGCATTCCATTGGTATGTCTGTTTTCCCTTTATCCAGGATGGCATTCATCGGTCTATCGCAAAGAAACAGCATCCCGTGAGTAGATACGGCTATTCTTATGACCGGATTGATATAGGCATTCTTATAGTTGAGGGCTTCTATGGCAAGGCTTCTTCCGATGACATCTCCTTTTGTGTTGACTATGGGCACGTATTCCGTGTGCGACATCAGATGGTTGAAATACCGGATAGCAATCTGATTGAACAGGATACTCATCACAAATACGACAGGGGGAAATACCTTATAAAGTATCACCATGCTTGTCTGGCTTAAAGGGTCCTGACTGGCAACGACAATACTGATAATAATAAAATGCAGGATACCGAAGATCAATGCAAAACGGGCCGAAACAACTGCCGCCTCTGCTCCTTGCGCATACAAGCGCTTATTGCAGGAGCCTATCTGTCTCAGAAAGTGGTTGATAAATCTCTTTTTATGCATATAGAGTATCAGCATCGGAATGAGGATACTGACTTCCAGGGTAAGAGGCAGAGCACCTGGCGGAACATAGTCACCGGGAATCAAGGCTGCAAGTGACAGCAGTGCCAGCATTCCGGTGGCAATATAAAGAATAAAATTAGGAATTAGCGCTCCTTTACGGTGTAGTAATAGGTATATCCCTACGATACCTATACCAGTACCGATGTAAATAGCCGTGTCTTGCGTTATAAGTTCACACAATAAAATGGAAATAATAACGGGGATAAAACCCAGCGACATGTTAAATGCGGAAGAAAGTATTCCTTTATGAGCCATCTCTATATTTATGTTTATTTGTCGGTTCTATCTATAAAACAAATAGGGTATGTGTTTTGTTTGCTAACGAATATGTTTCTCTGCATGGTAGGAGGAACGAACAAGGGGAGCGCTTTCTACGATGTTGAATCCTTTCTCTAAACCTACAGTTTTATATTCTGCAAATTGCTGCGGAGTGATGTATGCTGCAACGGGATAATGCCGGTGACTCGGTTGAAGGTATTGGCCTATGGTAAGAATCTGGCAACCGGTTGCTAACAGATCATCCATCAATGTTTCGACTTCCTCCGGGGTCTCACCCAGTCCGACCATAATACCGCTTTTAGACTTAACTCCCTTCTCGGAAATGTGTCTGATAACTTGCAGACTTGTGTCATAATTTGCCGCACTGCGCACTAGCGGACTAATGCGGCGTACGGTTTCCATATTGTGTGAAATAATGTCGGGACGGGCTTCGATTACCAAATCTAACAACTCCATCCTGCCTTGAAAATCAGGAATAAGCACTTCAATTGTTGTTTGTGGATTCAGCCGTTTTATTTCCTGAATGGTACGTGCCCAATGTGCTGCTCCCAAATCCGGTAGATCATCTCTGTCTACGGATGTGATGACAGCATGATCCAGTTTCATCAGTGCGATGGATTCTGCTACATGGGTAGGTTCGTTTATGTCTAACGGGTGCGGGCGGCCGGTTTGTGTGTTGCAGAATTTGCAACTGCGCGTACAGATGTCACCACCGATCATAAAGGTGGCAGTTCCTTTTCCCCAGCATTCCCCTATATTAGGGCAACGCCCACTGCTGCATATAGTATGCAAGCAGTGGGAGTCGACAATCCGTTTGGTTTCGGTGTATCGTTCGTTGGCACCGATATTAATTTTCAGCCATTCGGGCTTACGTACTCTGTCCGTCATTATAAATTGTTCAAGAAAAAGTTGGTCAACCGTGTGTATAGGTGTTGGCGGGTATTGCCACCATATATTCCATGATTGCGGTTCGTGTACACTTGCATATCAAATTGTTTTCCAAGCTGAACCAACTGTTCGGCATATTCCGCACAATTTTGGAAGTGCACATTGTCATCTGCCATACCATGCACCAACAACAAGTTTCCATGTAGTTTGTCAGCACGTGTGAAGGCTGATGATTCCTTATATCCTTCCGCGTTCTCTTTCGGAGTACGCATGAAGCGTTCGGTATAAATCGTATCATAGAAACGCCAGTCAGTGGGTGCGGCCACTGCTACTCCTGCTTTGAATACAGGCGTTCCTTCGCTCATGCTCATAAGAGTCATGTAGCCGCCGTAGCTCCAGCCCCAGATACCGATACGATCTTTATCCACGTATGGTTGTTTGCCGAGATACAAGGCAGTCTCTACCTGATCTTTGGCTTCTTTGACTCCGATTTTCAGATAAGTGCATTTCTCAAAAGCTTCTCCACGACCTCCTGTGCCGCGACCGTCCACGCATACCACGATATAACCGAGGCTTGCCATGTATGTCTCCCAACTGATTCCCCAGGTATCCAATACCTGTTGAGAGCCCGGACCGCTATATTGATACATCAGTACCGGATATTTTTTGGATGCGGAGAAATTAACCGGTTTCATCATCCAACCGTTCAACTTCACGCCATCTGTGGTTTGGAAAGTGAAGAATTCTTTTTGTGGCACAGCATATCCGGACAATGTTTGTTTCAATCCGTCATTGGTAATAAGCGTTTTGAGTGTTTTGCCAGAATTATCATTCAGTGTAACCAACATCGGAGTATTCAAGTTGGAGAACTTGTTCATGTAATACTTCATCGATTTGCTGAAGAGCGGTGTATTGGTTCCTGTCTGTTGAGACAATTTGGTCTTTTTGCCCTTCTTGTCTATTTTATAGACAGCTTTGCGCAGAGGGCTTTCTTCATTGCTGGTGTAATAGAAAGAACCGTCTTCTTCATCATATCCCAGAAAATCTTTCACCTCAAACTTACCGTTAGTAACTTTTTTAATCAGATTACCTCCCATGCTATACCAATAGAGGTGGCTGTAACCGTCACGTTCGCTAAGCAGGCTGAAATATTCCGGATAGAACTGGATATTATCGAAAATATTCTCCTTGATATAATAAGGAGACTCATCACGAAGCATTAGTTTGCAAAGTGTGGAACGAGGATCGGCAAAGTAAAGGTCGAAACGGTCTTGATGACGGTTTAATGTCATGATAGCCAATTTGTTGGCATCCTTTGTGAAACGGATACGCGGAATGTATCCATCTGCATCCAATGGGAGTTTCATTGTACGGGTGACATGTGATTTGATGTCATACGTGCGTACCTCTACTTTCGAATTCGGATATCCGGCTTTCGGATACTTGTATGTATATTCGCCCGGATAATCTTTTAAAGCATCAATGCGGGGTGCTTGCCCGGCAAATACCGGGAAAGAGTAGGAGGGAACTTCCGACTCGTCGAAACGGATAAAAGCAATCAGCGTATTGTCGGCGCTGAATTCCAAAGCACGGTTGAAGCCGAACTCTTCTTCATACACCCAGTCAGGAATACCGTTGATTACCGAATTCTGTTTGCCATCTTCTGTGACCTGGCTTTCGCTGTTGCCGTAAAGCAACTTAACAAGAAATATGTTATTGTTGCGTACAAATGCAATCATGGTACCGTCCGGAGAAAAGACGGGGACCTGTTGAGGTCCACCGTCAGACAGCCGTTCAATAATGTTGTTTGTCGTAACGCCCTTATCATTTCGTTTCAAAGGGTAAATGTAATGTACAGCTGTGTATGAATGCCTGTAAATAGGTGTTGTTTTAGTAGCAATCAGCAATTTCTGACCGTCGGGCGAGAATTGGTAACTGTCGAAGTTCTTGAAGTCACATTCGCGTGTAGTATTTACATCGAAAATCACTTCTACTTTCTCGCCTGTCTTGAAAGAGTATTTAATGATTTGCGTGCCGTCAGCGTTCATCTGTGTGTAGTGTTCGCCATCAGGCATAGGGATTACTCCCTGAATATTTTCCGGGCGGAAACGTCCGGAAGTAATATCTTTTAAATCGAGTGCCTTTTGTCCTTGTGCCATTCCAGTCAGACAGAGAAGGCAGAGTAATAAAGTGATGCTGATCTTTTTCATCTGCGTTTATAATCGGTTTTGGTTTTAATTCGTACTTGCAAAAGTAACAATAAACTTAGATTCAACAAAGCCTGACCGATTTTTATATAGATTTGATAAGGATTATTGGGTGAGATTCAATATCTTTGTGAAAAGGACTTTAAACATTACCACTATGAATTCAAAAAGAAAAGACTTGCAATATGCTTCTGTCTTCTTATTGGCCGTAGCATTGACATTCCTGTTGGGGAAGGGGGATAATCTGTGGTTGGTATCGTGGGGTGACTTGATACCGAGTTTGTTTGTGCTGTTCATAGCAGGTGATTGTTTGCATAGTTCCCTGCTCCGTATCAAACGCGGCGAAGAGGATGGAGGAGCCCGGTGGAGTACTTGTTTCACTTTTCTGGTATTCAGTATTGTTTTTATGGGCGACTTATTTTATATTGGCAACTTTATTGTGAATAAACTGTGGGGCTAAAGGATTAGTAGAAATTCTGCTTCACAGGTATTTAATAGTAAGATTTTCTTCTTAACTATAGCTTTTAGTTTACTTTAACTAGATAAATTAGTTTATGAACTAAAACTTTTCGTTATTTGCAGCAAACAAAGTTGCAGATATGAAAGGATTAACAGCAAAAGAAGAAGAAATCATGGGCTTTTTTTGGGAAAAAGGTCCCTTGTTCGTGAAGGAAATGTTGGCTTTCTATGAAGATCCCAAGCCACATTTCAATACATTATCTACGATTGTGCGTGGGTTGGAAGAAAAAGGTTTTCTAGCTCATTATACTTTCGGAAATACCTATCAATATTATCCCGTAGTCAGTGAAGAAGATTTTCGTAAAGGAACGCTGCGGAATGTGATTAGTAAGTATTTTAATAATTCTTACCTGAATGCCGTTTCTTCTTTAGTTAAAGAGGAAGATATTTCCTTGGATGAATTGAAACAGCTCATCGAGGAAGTGGAACAGGCTGACAAAAAACACTAATCTATTAAACGAAAATCTATGCTATGGGAGTTTTCTTCATTTATATATTAAAATCATCTGTTTGTCTTGTTCTGTTTTACCTGTTTTTCCGGTTATTACTTAGCAAGGAAACCTTTCATCGTTTCAATCGTATGGCTTTATTGGGAGTGTTGTTCTTTTCATTACTCATTCCTTGTATCGAAGTAACTACCCGGCATCAGGTTGAAGTGCAGCAGGCTGTGCTCTCCATTGAGCAATTGCTATTGATGGCAGAGTTGGAGGCTACTCCTGCCAATGTCGGCGCAGTGCAGGAGACGCCGACTATATCTTGGGTACAGATTGTTCTGCTGGTCTATCTGGCGGGTATTCTGTTTCTTGTCTGTCGCAATATCTATTCTTTGATTTGTCTCTTCCGGTTGGTACATTCCGGCAAACATGAGAAGTTGGAGAAAGGGGTTACACTTGTGGTGCACAATCAGGAGATAGCTCCGTTCAGTTGGATGAAGTATATTGTCATCAGCCGGAAAGACCTGGAGGAAAACGGGAGGGAAATCCTTATTCATGAAATGGCTCATATCCACCATCGTCATTCAGTAGATTTATTGGTGGCGGATATTTGTATCTTTTTCCAATGGTTCAATCCTGGTGCATGGTTGTTGAAACAGGAGTTGCAGAACATTCACGAATATGAAGCGGACGAGACCGTCATTAATGAGGGTGTAAACGCGAAAGAATATCAACTATTATTAATAAAAAAAGCCGTTGGCACAAGGCTCTACTCTATGGCCAACAGCTTTAATCACAGTAAACTTAAAAAACGTATCACTATGATGTTAAAAGAAAAATCGAATCCGTGGGCACGGTTGAAGTATTTGTATGTACTTCCGTTGGCAGCTATTGCAGTAACTGCTTTTGCCCGTCCTGAAATCTCTGAAAAAATGGAAGAAATTTCTGCTGTCAAAGTTAATGATTTGGCGGAAATTGTGCAAGAAAAGGTGCTGCAAGATACAGTAAAAGTATCTAAAGACGAGAAGAAAGATGCTTTGGTAGTGACTGGCGTGAAATCGAAAGAGGAGGAAGAAATTGTTATTTTTGAGGTTGTAGAGCAGATGCCGGAATATCCTGGTGGTATGAGTGCACTGCAAAAATATCTGTCGGAGAAAATAGCTGGTTCTCCAATAAAAGGTAAAGTGGGCGGTAGAGTGATGGTAGGTTTCACTGTGGCTGAAACCGGGAAGATAAAAGATGTACGTGTACTTCAGTCGGATGAAGCGTCATTAAATCAGGAAGCCGAAAGAATTGTCAGTGAAATGCCGGATTGGATTCCCGGAAAGCAACGAGGCAGACCTGTACCAGTGAAATATACTGTCCCTATAAGATTTGGGAATATCAGATTTGCAGAGAATAAGCAGCCTTTGATTTTTGCTGATGGCGAGGAGATTAGTATGGATGCTATGGAAAAGCTGGACCCGTCAACAATAGAAAGTATATCTGTGTTGAAAGATTCTACTTCGATAAAAGTGTATGGTAAACGTGGTGCGAACGGGGTGATACTTGTAAATACTCAACGAGGCAGTAAGACTAAAATACAGAATAAGGAAATCAGTTTTTCACAAAAAACAACCAGTACAGATGCTGTTCCCGATTTTCCGGTTAGTGGAATTGTTGTTGACGAGCAGGGGCGTCCGAAGGCTGGAGTCAGCATTATTGTGCCTAATACAAATCATGGTACGATAACGGATATAAATGGTCATTTTAATCTGAAAGCAATGAAAGACGGCAATCTGTGGTTCTCATTTATTGGATATAAGCCAGTAAAAGCTTCTGTATCTTCTACGATGAATATACGAATGGAGCAGGAAGTGGTTGACCTGTTTCCTGAACTTTCAGGCAGTGTGAAAAATGGAAATACAGGGTTTAAGGTGAATAATGGTGTAACTGTGCATGGGATAAAAGGCGAAGAGCCTTTAGTCATTATAGATGGGAAAGAAGCTATGGAGAAAGATGCGTTGTCTAAGCTTGCGCCAGACCATATAAAAAGTATTTCTGTGCTGAAAGATAAATCAGCACAGGTTGTCTACGGAGACAAAGGAAAGAATGGGGTGATTATTGTAGAAATGTTGACGGATGATGAATATCAGACCCGTCAGAACAAGAAATAGAAGAAATCATGCATTGATTTGTTGACGGAGGTACGCTAGTATCTCCGTTTCTTGTTCCGGATGGAACCATTGTATTTCTTCATCTCTTTTGAACCAAGTCATCTGTTTACGCGAATAAATGCGGGAGTTTTGCTTGATTTTATCTATGGCAAAGGGGAGTTCCCATTCTCCATCCAGATACTTGAACAGTTCTTTATAACCTACTGTATTGAGCGAATTGAGGTGGCGATAGGGAAGTACCGAGCGTACTTCTTCCAGTAATCCTTCCTCCATCATTTGATCTACCCGACGGTTGATACGGTCATACAACTCTTCCCGGTCGCGAGTCAGACCGATTTTTAGAATGCGGAAAGGACGTTGCTTTTTTTGTTGGGTGCGGAAAGAGGTATAAGTGCGTCCGGTCATATAGCAAATTTCCAATGCATGAATTACCCGTTTGGGATTCTTTAGATCCACTATCCGATAATATTCCGGATCTAGCAGGCGAAGTTCTGCACAGAGTTGTTCAAGTCCTTCCTCCTCATATTTCTGTAGCATGAGTTGACGGGTTTCCGCATCAACGGTAGGAATATCGTCGATACCTTTACAGATAGCATCTACATACATCATTGAGCCACCTGTGAGAATCACGACCTCGTGTTGCGTAAATAATTTCTCGAGAATTTCCAACGCTTCTATTTCATATTGGGCGGCGCTGTAATAGTCTGTAAGGTGGAGTGTACCAACCAATTGATGAGGGACACGTTTAAGTTGATCGGGAGTAGGAGCTGCCGTGCCTATTTTTAATTCGGCATAAAGCTGTCTCGAATCGGCAGATACAATACTTGTCTGAAAAGTTTCTGCTAAGCGCAGGCTCAATTCCGTTTTCCCTACACCTGTAGGACCTATAAGAACGATGAGAGTAGGCATTGGGCTTTTAAGTATTAAGTATTGAGTATTAAGATGTGTGCGGAACTAAAAAATATTAGGTATTAACTGCCTGGCGCTGCATGGCAATTAATACCTAATACCTGGTACTTAATACTTAGAATTTTTCTTCTTCGTATGGAGTACTTGCGTCGCCACCTATGTCGAATCCTTCCTGATCGAAGTCTTCCATGTCGAAATCTTGGTCTCCATAGAAGTTTTCATCCAAATCAAGAGAACCGCTGGCAGCGGCCATTTCTTCAAAATCTACCGTTTGTTTAGGAGCATCTCCTGATTTCTTGGTACATTTGGCGCCATTCATATCTTTTCCGGTGATGATTTCGGATAGTTCGATGAAGAAACAACGTTCTGTTATGTAATCGAATACATATAGCAGTTTCTGTTTTTCATCTTCTACCAGTTCACTGATAGTAGTGTCTTTCATTACCCAGCTATCCATTTCCGGATTGTCGTCCATTTCTTCCAAGGTTACTTCTTTTCCTTTTTCCCAATCGTCATCGCAGATAAAGAAAGAAGTCATCTGGTCGTTTGTGTACCCTACTGATTTCAGTATTGCTTCATGGAAGTCATAAAAAGTAGCTTCCGGATCAATTTGTATTTCTCTGACAAAATCGTCAACTTCATCAGATATGATAGTAAATCTGTATATCATAATATGACTATTTTGAACTGTTTATTTAATGATACCACGTTCTGAATTACGGATGAAATCGATAATATAGTCAATTTCCGGACTTTTTTCAAATTCATCTTCTATTTTCTTCAATGCTTCTGTCGTGTTTAAACCACTTTGATAAATGATACGATATGCATTGTGAATACTTTCGATCACTTCATTGGCAAAACCACGACGGCGCAGGCCGATGATGTTGATTCCACTAAAAGCAATCGGTTCGCGTCCTGCGATGATGTAAGGAGGAATATCTTTACTGAAGCGGCATCCGCCCTGAATCATAACATGACTCCCTACATGACAGAATTGGTGCATTAATACATTAGCGCTGACAATCGCATTATCATCAATGATGATTTCACCTGCCATCTTGGTAGAGTTACCGATGATACATCCGTTACCAACCAATGCGTCGTGTGCTACGTGTACACCCTCCATCAGTAAATTGTTATTTCCTACAATCGTGCGCCCTTTAGCTGCTGTACCACGGTTGATTGTTACATTTTCACGAATCAGATTATTATCCCCGATTTCGGCTGTCGATTCCTCACCGCGAAACTTAAGGTCCTGCGGAATGGCTCCGATTACGGCACCCGGAAAAATAGTGTTTCCGTTACCAATACGTGAACCATATAAAATATTGGCGTTAGCCATAATTTTATTGTTGTCGCCGATAACTACGTTCTTATCTATAAATACAAAAGGCGCAATTTCTACATTTTCCCCAATTTTAGCTTCGGGATGAATATACGCTAAAGGACTTATCATGCTTTTAATATATCAATTATTACTTATTTTTCACTATTTGTGCCATGAACTCTGCTTCGCAAACAACTTTCTCGCCAACAAATGCATATCCTTTCATAGTAGAGATGCCACGGCGGATAGGTGCCAGCATTTCTACACGGAAGATAATAGTATCTCCTGGCACTACTTTCTGGCGAAATTTTACTCCATCTATTTTCATGAAATAGGTAGAATAACGTTCAGGTTCGTCTACTGAATTCAAAACGAGTAAACCACCGACTTGTGCCATTGCTTCTACTTGAAGTACTCCCGGCATAACAGGTTCTTGTGGGAAATGTCCCTGAAAGAAAGGTTCGTTAGCTGTGATATTTTTGATACCTACAATGTAGTTAGCACCAATCTCAATCACTTTGTCAACCAGTTGGAAAGGATAGCGGTGTGGCAATAATTCGCGGATACGGTTTACATCCATTACCGGCTCACGGTTACAGTCGTAACTTGGCGCCTGTATTTCGTGCAAACGGATTTCTTTCCGCATTTGGCGTGCAAACTTATTATTGATAGTATGTCCGGGACGGGTAGCAATGATCCGGCCTTTTATCGGTTTACCGATTAAAGCAAGGTCACCGATCACATCCAACAATTTGTGGCGGGCACATTCGTTTGCCCAAACCAACGGTTTGTGATTGATATAGCCTAATTGTTCAGCGTCCATGTGAGGTACTCTCATCACATCTGCCAACTTGTCGAAACTTTCCTGTGACATCTTACGCTCGTAGATTACGATTGCATTGTCCAGGTCACCCCCTTTAATCAATCCAGCGGAGAGCAGCGGTTCTATTTCGCGAACAAAGACGAAAGTACGGCTGGCGGCCACTTCGTCTTTGAAATTATGCATATCCTCAAGTGTAGCAAACTGGTTCGGGATAATGGTTGAATCGTAAGAAACCAGTACATTCAGACTGAAATTCTCGTCAGGAAGTACGATGATAGAAGAACCAGTCGTTTCATCCCGGAACTCAATTTTAGACTTGATAATATAAAAGTCTTTGACGGCATTTTGTTCTACTGTTCCTACACGTTCTATTTCTTGTACATAATATTGTGCACTACCATCTAAAATAGGAAATTCCGGTCCGTTAACCTGAATAAGGCAGTTATCAATGCCCAATGCGTAGAGGGCTGCCATACCATGTTCAACGGTGCTTACTTTGACTCCATTCTTCGACAATACAGTACCACGAGTGGTTTCTGTCACATTGTCGGCTACTGCATCGATAGTTGGTTGTCCTTCTACGTCAATGCGCTGGATTTTATATCCATGATTGTCCGGAGCAGGATTAAATGTTACAGTGAGATCAAGTCCAGTGTGAAGACCTTTCCCGCTCAGTGAAAAGCTAT
>OBYQ01001400.1_pt1 | contig 11452 bp, 8 predicted proteins | sample 1538221 | NCBI WGS metagenome assembly OBYQ01 (sample SAMEA2580200, study PRJEB22360) | human gut metagenome | biome: human gut; feature: human-associated habitat; material: faeces | place: Denmark | collected 2008/2010
GACATACTGTTCATCCCAGCCATTTTGAAACCAGATGATCAGCATCCCTGCCGTTCGCGCTGCGGTCACGGCGGTTTGAATGTTGGCAATGACCGGGCGAGTGGTTGAGACATCAAACCCGGCGAGATCTAAGTAGCCGCCTGGCGTGGCATAGGCATTTTGCATATCCACCACGATCAGCGCAGTTTGCTGCGGATCGAAGGTAATGGCTTCCGGTCGTGCGGTTAAGGTTGTCATCATGCCACCTCCTGAGTCAGCGCAGGGAGATGGGCGCGGCACAGCATCAGTGGTTGAATGCGCTCGCCGAAGGTTTCGATTCCCGACAGAAAATCATCGAAGGTCAACAGCACGCCTTCGGCACCAGGCACGTTTGCGACTTCATCTAACATGCGCGCGACACTGGCGTAAGAACCGACTAACGTCCCCATATTGATGTTTACCGCCGAAGTGGGATCGGCCATCTGACGGACGTTGGTGTCAGTACCTGAGCGGGTATCTTTCTGACTTTGTTCAGTTAGCCAGCTTAACGCCTCTTCATCCGCGCCCGCTTTGTAGTGTTCCCATTTTGCACGAGCGGCATCGTCGGTTTCGTCGGCAATCACCATAAACAACACATAAGAGCCAACGTCGCGTCCGGTTTGCTCTGCGGCCTGTTTCATCCGCGCAGCGGTCGGGGCGAAAGCCGTGGGTGTATTTACGCCTTTGCCGAAACAGAAGTTAAAATCGGCATACCGGGCGGAGAACGCCATGCCAGCGTCGCTTTGCCCGGCGCAGATCACTTTCATGGGGACACTCGGTTGCGGACTGACGCGACAATCATCCATAGTGAAAAAATCGCCTTTAAAATCGCTTTTCCCCGAGCCCCACAGGTCGCGCAGCACCTGAACATATTCGGTGAGATAGTCGTAACGACGGGAGAAATAGTCATCGCCAGGCCAGATCCCCATCTGCTCATACTCGGGCTTCTGCCAGCCAGTCACGAGGTTGACGCCAAAACGCCCGCCAGAGATGGAGTCGATGGTTGCGGCCATACGGGCGACGATTGCCGGAGGTAACGTTAAGGTGGCAGCTGTCGCGTATATCTGAATGCGTGAGGTGACGGCTGCCAGCCCCGCCATCAAGGTGAACGACTCAAGGTTGTGATCCCAGAACTCAGTTTTGCCGCCAAAGCCACGCAGTTTGATCATCGACAGGGCGAAATCGAAATGGTAGTGCTCCGCTTTTTGCACAATGGCTTTATTCAGTTCAAATGTCGGCATGTACTGCGGCGCGTGGGTCGAAATGAGCCAGCCGTTGTTGCCAATAGGTACGAATACGCCAATTTTCATCATCAACCTCTCTTCGTCTCGTAAAGTGAAAGTCAGACGGGGCGCTGCATCCTGCATATCCTTTTCAGCCGCGTAATGGCTTGTTTGCAAAGCGGATGCCAGTTTTTAAAAAGTGAATGTTATTAATGTGTTAATGTTAAGTTGTCTAAAATGCCTGAAAAAAAGTGGACTAAACGGTCAAAACAGTTGCACATAAAACATGCATTCGTGCGCGATGAGAGTGCAGAAGGTCGAGGCCGGGCGGGGGTTTTGCTATCCTGTTGCCAATCAACAAGAGGGGAGAGCGCATGACGCAAGGCGCAGTGAAAACAACGGGTAAGCGTTCGCGCGCAGTAAGCGCGAAGAAAAAAGCGATTCTTAGCGCAGCACTGGACACTTTTTCACAATTCGGTTTTCACGGCACAAGGCTGGAGCAGATCGCGGAGTTGGCGGGTGTTTCAAAAACCAATCTGCTGTATTACTTTCCGTCAAAAGAGGCGCTGTATATAGCCGTACTGCGGCAGATTCTCGATATCTGGCTGGCACCGTTAAAAGCGTTTCGAGAAGATTTCGCCCCGCTGGCGGCGATCAAAGAATACATCCGTCTGAAGCTGGAAGTTTCCCGCGATTATCCGCAGGCTTCGCGCCTGTTCTGTATGGAGATGCTGGCAGGTGCACCGCTGTTAATGGATGAACTGACGGGCGATTTGAAGGCATTAATTGATGAGAAATCGGCGCTCATTGCCGGTTGGGTTAAAAGCGGCAAACTCGCGCCGATTGACCCGCAGCATTTGATTTTTATGATTTGGGCTTCCACTCAACATTACGCCGATTTTGCCCCTCAGGTGGAGGCGGTGACAGGCGCGACGTTGCGCGATGAGGTGTTTTTCAATCAAACGGTTGAAAACGTGCAGCGGATTATTATTGAGGGGATTCGACCACGTTAAAGATGCCGGAGGAGGTTGTAACATCCTCCGGCTACCTGTTTAACCGATCGTCATTAAACTGGCGTTACCGCCAGCAGCAGCGGTATTCACACTCAGCGAACGCTCGATATACAGCCGTTCCAGAAGGATATTGCTTTCGCCACGGGCAAAACCCTGCACCGAAACAATTGCACCATCCCGCGCGGCAACGGCTTCACACAATGCGCGAAGCTGATCCGAATCACCGTGGAAGATCACCGCATCAAATGGTTGAGCGGTTATATTTTCCGCTTTCGCCAGTTGAATACGTTCGCTGACTGCCGATGGCAATGCCTTCACTAACTGACGATGTAGCGCATCATCCGGCCACAGCATCTGGCTACCCACTGCCAGCACGGCGGCGAGCTGAGTTAGCGCACCCTGTTCATCATCCGCAATACACAACACGCGCTCACGCGGCAGCAGCGTCCAGGTGTTGCGTTCACCCGTCGGCCCTGGCAACAATCGTTGTGTTCCTGCCTGCGCCAACTCGCCATATTGCGTACATAACGCCTGCAATTCTGGACGGTTTGCCGCCCATTCCCGCAGTGCATTTAGCGGCTGAGTCAATGCGGCTTTCAACTGCGCATCGACCGGATACTCCGCATCCTGACGCGCGAGCGTCACTGCCAGTGCACTTTCCGGGCGATTCGCCAGCAGACGGTAGAGATAGAGCGGACCGCCTGCTTTCGGCCCGGTGCCAGACAACCCTTCGCCGCCGAACGGTTGCACCCCAACCACCGCGCCCACCATATTACGGTTAACGTACAGATTACCGACCTGGGCCGAGCCAGTGACCTGGGCAATGGTTTCATCAATACGCGTATGAACGCCAAGCGTCAGACCATAGCCGGAAGCGTTAATCTGCTCGATCAGCTCTGGGAGCTGGTTACGGTTGTAACGCACCACATGCAGCACCGGACCAAAGACCTCTTTTTGTAATTCGGCAAAGTCATCCAGTTCGATCAGCGTCGGAGCGACAAAGGTGCCGCTTTGCCATTCACGGGCATCTTCGCTGTTTTCCCGCACCGCCTGGAACACCTGACGGCCTTTACTACGCATGGTCTGAATATGACGCTCGATATTGGCTTTCGCTTCGCTATCAATCACCGGACCGATATCGGTGGTCAGGCGACCCGGATTACCCATCCGGCATTCGGCCATTGCGCCGCGCAGCATTTTCAGCGTGTGGTCGGCAATCTCATCTTGCAGGCACAGCACGCGCAGTGCCGAACAACGCTGACCTGCACTGTCAAACGCCGAGGCCAGCACATCTATTACGACTTGTTCGGTCAGTGCTGAAGAATCGACAATCATCGCGTTCATGCCGCCGGTTTCAGCGATGAGCGGAATAGGGCGACCCTGAGCGTCCAGGCGGCTGGCGATATTGCGCTGCAGTAACGTAGCGACTTCGGTTGAACCGGTAAACATCACCCCGCGCACGCGATCATCACCCGTCAGTTGCGCGCCCACGGTTTCACCCCGACCTGGCAGCAATTGCACCACGCCTGGCGGTACACCCGCTTCCAGCAAAATGGCGATCCCTTGCGCGGCAATCAGCGGCGTTTGTTCTGCCGGTTTTGCCAGCACGCTGTTACCTGCCGCCAGTGCGGCAGCGATCTGTCCGGTGAAAATAGCCAGCGGGAAGTTCCACGGACTGATACATACCACAGGCCCTAATGGACGGTGGGTTTCGTTAGCGAAATCATCCCGCACCTGTCCGGCATAGTAGTGGAGAAAATCGACCGCTTCGCGCACTTCGGCAATGGCGTTACTGAAGGTTTTTCCGGCTTCACGCACCAGAATACCAATCAGTTGCTGCATCTGGCTTTCCATTAGCACGGCAGCGCGATGCAAAATCGCCGCGCGTTCAGCCGGAGGAGTGGCAAACCAGATTGGCGCGTTATTAACCGCACTTTCCAGCGCCTGTTCTACTTCACGCGGCGTGGCTTCACGCACATAGCCCACAATATCTTTCGGTTCCGCAGGGTTAATAACGGGCGACATCTCACCAGCCGCGACCGGTTGTTCCAGCATTGGCAAGGACTGCCATTTTTGCAGTGCACTATTGAGCAGGGCTGAAGAGAGCGAGGCCAGACGGTGTTCGTTAGCGAGATCCAGCCCTGCCGAGTTGTCGCGCCCGTGACCGTAAAGATCGCGCGGCAGGGGAATTTTCGGATGCGGTAATCCAGTTTGCCCTTCCTGTTGCGCCAGTTTTTCTACAGCAGTGACTGGATCGGCGACCAGTTCATCCAGTGGCAAAGAGGTGTCGGCAATACGGTTAACAAACGAGGTGTTAGCACCGTTTTCCAGCAGGCGGCGCACCAGATATGCCAGCAGCGTTTCATGTGTACCGACCGGAGCATAAATACGACACGGACGGTTAAGTTTGCCGTCGGCAACTTTCCCGGTGACCTGCTCATACAGTGGCTCGCCCATACCATGCAGGCACTGGAACTCGTACTGACCCGGGTAGTAGTTTTGACCCGCCAGTTGATAAATTGCCGCCAGCGTATGGGCGTTGTGCGTCGCGAACTGCGGGTAGATTAGATTTGGCACCGCCAGCAGTTTTTTCGCACAGGCAAGATAAGAAACGTCGGTATACACCTTGCGGGTATAAACCGGATAACCTTCAAGGCCGTCCATCTGTGCACGCTTGATTTCACTATCCCAGTACGCGCCTTTCACCAGGCGAATCATCAGACGGCGACGGCTGCGGGTGGCGAGATCAATCAGGTAATCGATCACCAACGGGCAGCGTTTTTGATAAGCCTGAATAACAAAACCGATGCCGTTCCAGCCTGCCAGTTCAGGCTCGAAACAGAGTTTTTCCAGCAGATCGAGGGAGATCTCCAGACGATCGGCCTCTTCGGCATCGATGTTAATACCAATATCGTACTGACGCGCCAGCAGGGTGAGTGATTTCAGACGCGGGTAAAGCTCTTCCATTACCCGGTCATACTGGGCGCGGCTATAACGCGGATGTAGCGCCGACAGCTTGATTGAAATGCCCGGACCTTCATAGATGCCACGACCGTTAGACGCTTTACCAATGGCGTGAATCGCCTGCTGATAGGAAACCATATACGCTTGTGCATCTGCGGCAGTCAGTGCGGCTTCGCCCAGCATATCGTAAGAGTAACGGAAACCTTTCTCTTCCAGTTTGCGGGCATTGGCTAACGCTTCCGCGATGGTTTCGCCCGTGACGAACTGCTCGCCCATCAGGCGCATCGCCATATCCACACCTTTGCGGATCAGCGGTTCACCGCTCTTACCGATAATGCGGTTCAGCGAGCGGGAGAGGCTGGCTTCGTTATGGGTGGAAACCAGTTTGCCGGTAAACAGCAGCCCCCAGGTAGCGGCATTAACAAACAGGGACGGGCTACGACCAATGTGTGACTGCCAGTTACCGTTACTGATTTTGTCGCGAATTAACGCGTCACGGGTGGCTTTGTCGGGAATACGCAACAACGCTTCCGCCAGACACATCAGCGCCACGCCTTCCTGCGATGACAACGAAAACTCCTGCAATAACCCCTGAACCATACCTGCGCGACCACTGGCGTTTTTTTGATTACGCCAGTTTGTGCGCCTGTTCAGCTACTGGCTGCGGCAGGCGAGCTTGTTCCAGCAGCATAGAAACCGCTTCGGTTTCCGGGCGGCGATAGGCGGCGGTGATGGCGGCGCGGGAAACCGACTGGGGCAATATTTGCTCGGCAAAGTCGAGGAAAGGCTGGTGTGGTTCCTCTGCCGGAGTCGGTGCTTCATCGCTCTCATTGGCCGCGCCAGAAAGCAGCGCTGGTAGCTCCGGGAGAGTATCGCTGTTTTCCAGTTGTTCAAGATAAGAAAAAATCGCCTGTTTAATTAACCAGTGTGGTGTGCGATCGATACGTGTCGCGGCAGACTTAATACGCTCACGCGTCGCGTCGTCCAGCTTAACCCCCATGGTGGTGGTTCCCATGCCATTACTCCTGTTGTTCTGAAAGGTGCAACTTAACGTTATCGTGAAATATCTATGATGTTGCAACTTTGTGCAACCGTGTTAAATGTGACCTGCGTAGCAAGCTTAAAAATGAATGAAATGTTAATAAACGAAATCGATATGACAGGGATTAAAAAAATAACTCAGACTTTTTCTCTGCGGCAGTTAACATTTTTGAAAGGTGCAACCGCAAAAAATGTGAGAGAGTGCAACCTGATGAAAAATAGTGTCGCTGAGCACTAAAATTTAATGTAAATGGTGTGTTAAATCGATTGTGAATAACCAGCGCTTCCGGCAGGATACGGTCGCCCTGGTAAAACATAAACTCTGTTACCCCGTTCCGGTGGCAGATATAACGGCAAGTTTCGACATTGCCGATAATAATTTTTTGGAGACTTTAGATGGCTATTAGCACACCGATGTTGGTGACATTTTGTGTCTATATCTTTGGCATGATATTGATTGGGTTTATCGCCTGGCGATCAACGAAAAACTTCGACGACTATATTCTGGGCGGTCGTAGTCTTGGGCCATTCGTGACGGCATTATCGGCGGGTGCGTCGGATATGAGCGGCTGGCTGTTAATGGGGTTGCCAGGCGCTGTTTTTCTTTCCGGGATTTCCGAAAGCTGGATCGCCATTGGTCTGACATTAGGCGCGTGGATCAACTGGAAGCTGGTGGCCGGGCGGTTGCGTGTGCATACCGAATACAACAATAACGCCTTAACATTGCCGGATTATTTCACCGGGCGCTTTGAAGATAAAAGCCGCATTTTGCGCATTATCTCCGCGCTGGTTATTTTGCTGTTCTTCACCATTTATTGCGCTTCAGGCATTGTGGCAGGCGCGCGTCTGTTTGAAAGTACCTTTGGCATGAGCTACGAAACGGCTCTGTGGGCGGGGGCTGCGGCGACGATCCTTTACACCTTTATTGGCGGGGTCCTCCCGGTGCGCTGGGCATGCACTACGACGCGCAGTCTGATGATTTTTGCCCTGATCCTGACGCCAGTTATCGTCATTATCAGTGTCGGTGGCTTTGGTGACTCGCTGGAAGTAATCAAACAAAAGAGCATTGAAAACGTGGATATGCTCAAAGGGTTGAATTTTGTCGCCATTATCTCGCTGATGGGTTGGGGGCTGGGTTACTTCGGGCAGCCGCACATCCTGGCGCGTTTTATGGCGGCAGATTCTCACCACAGCATTGTCCATGCGCGTCGTATTAGTATGACCTGGATGATCCTCTGCCTGGCAGGGGCGGTGGCTGTCGGCTTCTTTGGTATCGCTTACTTTAACGAGCACCCGGCGGTAGCAGGTGCGGTAAACCAGAACGCCGAGCGCGTGTTTATTGAACTGGCACAAATTCTGTTTAACCCGTGGATTGCCGGGATTTTGCTGTCGGCGATTCTGGCGGCGGTAATGTCAACGTTAAGTTGCCAGCTGCTGGTATGTTCCAGTGCGATTACCGAAGATTTATACAAAGCGTTTCTGCGTAAACAGGCCAGCCAGAAAGAGCTGGTGTGGGTAGGGCGAGTGATGGTGCTGGTGGTGGCGCTGGTGGCGATTGCGCTGGCGGCAAACCCGGAAAACCGCGTGCTGGGCTTAGTGAGCTACGCGTGGGCAGGCTTTGGCGCAGCGTTTGGTCCGGTGGTGCTGTTCTCGGTGATGTGGTCACGCATGACGCGCAACGGTGCGCTGGCGGGGATGATCATCGGTGCGCTGACGGTTATCGTCTGGAAACAGTTCGGCTGGCTGGGTCTGTACGAAATTATTCCGGGCTTTATCTTCGGCAGTATCGGGATTGTAGTGTTTAGTTTGCTGGGTAAAGCGCCATCAGCGGCGATGCAAAAACGCTTTGCCGAGGCCGATGCGCACTATCATTCGGCTCCGCCGTCACGGTTGCAGGAAGGGTAAGGGAAGGCGTTTTACCGAAAATTTCACGTCATAACCGGAAGCAGGCAGAGGGCAATCAGTGATTGCCCTCTGCGTTTTTTCTCAAAATATTTTTACATCTTCTCATCATTATCACTACATTCCACTTGTATTTTTCTTCATCGTAATGATAATCGCTATCACTGCGATTTACTTTTCTTTGCATAGATTGACTCAGAAAAACGTTTAAGGGTGGGTGGCATGTTTGTTCCGTTTCTCATTATATTGCGCGAAGGACTTGAAGCCGCGCTGATTGTCAGTTTGATTGCCAGCTATCTTAAGCGTACCCAGCGAGGCCGATGGATTGGTGTAATGTGGATTGGCGTGTTGCTTGCCGCTGCGTTGTGTCTGGGCTTGGGTATCTTCATTAACGAAACCACCGGCGAATTTCCGCAAAAAGAACAGGAACTGTTTGAAGGCATTGTGGCGGTGATCGCCGTGGTGATCCTTACCTGGATGGTTTTCTGGATGCGCAAAGTGTCGCGCAACGTCAAAGTACAACTGGAGCAGGCGGTCGATAGCGCATTGCAGCGTGGAAATCATCATGGCTGGGCGCTGGTGATGATGGTCTTTTTTGCCGTTGCAAGGGAAGGGCTGGAGTCGGTCTTTTTCCTGCTGGCGGCATTTCAACAAGATGTCGGGATCTGGCCGCCGCTGGGTGCAATGCTTGGTCTTGCTACAGCCGTGGTGCTTGGCTTCCTGCTCTACTGGGGCGGTATTCGCCTCAATCTTGGTGCATTTTTTAAATGGACCAGTCTGTTTATTCTCTTCGTCGCCGCAGGGCTGGCAGCTGGTGCCATTCGCGCATTTCATGAAGCCGGATTGTGGAACCACTTTCAGGAAATCGCCTTCGATATGAGCGCGGTGCTCTCAACTCACTCGCTGTTTGGCACACTGATGGAAGGGATTTTTGGCTATCAGGAAGCACCGAGCGTCAGCGAAGTCGCCGTCTGGTTTATTTATCTCATCCCGGCGCTGGTGGCATTTGTTCTGCCACCACGCGCAGGGGCGACTGCGTCCCGCTCCATGTAGCAAATACGACGCAAACTCTTGCTTAGTTACAACATACTTTAAAGGGATAGTCTCGTCATGACCATTAACTTCCGCCGTAACGCATTGCAGTTGAGCGTGGCTGCGCTGTTCTCTTCTGCTTTTATGGCTAACGCCGCTGATATTCCGCAAGTCAAAGTGACCGTGACGGATAAGCAGTGCGAGCCGATGATCATTACGGTTAACGCCGGGAAAACACAGTTCATTATTCAGAACCACAGCCAGAAGGCGCTGGAGTGGGAGATCCTCAAAGGCGTGATGGTGGTGGAAGAGCGGGAAAATATCGCCCCTGGTTTTAGCCAGAAAATGACGGCGAATTTACAGCCTGGCGAATACGATATGACCTGCGGTCTGCTGACTAACCCGAAAGGGAAGTTGATCGTCAAAGGTGAAGCAACGGCGGATGCGGCGCAAAGTGATGCGCTGTTAAGTCTTGGTGGTGCAATTACTGCATATAAAGCGTATGTCATGGCGGAAACCACGCAACTGGTGACCGACACCAAAGCCTTTACCGACGCTATTAAAGCAGGCGATATCGAAAAAGCGAAAGCACTGTATGCGCCGACGCGCCAGCACTATGAGCGCATTGAACCGATTGCTGAACTGTTCTCCGATCTGGATGGCAGCATTGACGCCCGTGAAGATGATTACGAGCAAAAAGCCGCCGATCCAAAATTCACCGGTTTCCACCGTCTGGAAAAAGCATTGTTTGGCGATAACACCACCAAAGGGATGGATAAGTATGCTGACCAGCTTTATACCGATGTGGTCGATTTGCAAAAACGCATCAGTGAACTGGCTTTCCCTCCTTCAAAAGTGGTCGGCGGTGCAGCCGGACTGATTGAGGAAGTGGCGGCCAGCAAAATCAGCGGTGAAGAAGATCGCTACAGCCACACCGATCTGTGGGATTTCCAGGCTAACGTTGAAGGCTCGCAGAAAATTGTCGATCTGCTGCGTCCACAACTACAAAAAGCGAATCCGGAACTGCTGGCAAAAGTCGATGCCAACTTCAAAAAGGTCGATACCATTCTGGCGAAATACCGTACTAAAGACGGTTTTGAAAATTACGACAAACTGACCGATGCTGACCGGAATGCACTGAAAGGACCGATTACTGCGCTGGCGGAAGATCTGGCGCAACTTCGCGGTGTGCTGGGGCTGGACTAAGCGTTATGCAGTATGAAGATGAAAACGGCGTGAATGAACCGTCACGCCGACGTTTACTGAAAGGGATTGGTGCGCTGGCGCTGGCGGGAAGTTGTCCGGTCGCTCATGCACAAAAAACGCAAAGTGCGCCGGGTACGCTTTCACCGGATGCACGCAATGAGAAACAGCCGTTTTATGGTGAGCATCAGGCAGGGATCCTGACACCACAACAGGCTGCAATGATGCTGGTGGCGTTTGATGTGCTTGCCAGCGATAAAGCCGATCTTGAACGGTTGTTTCGCTTGTTGACTCAGCGTTTTGCTTTTCTGACTCAGGGCGGAGCGGCACCAGAAACGCCAAATCCGCGCCTGCCACCACTCGATTCCGGCATTCTTGGCGGCTACATTGCGCCCGATAATCTCACCATCACGTTATCGGTGGGTCACTCATTGTTTGATGAGCGCTTTGGCCTTGCGCCACAGATGCCAAAAAAGTTGCAGAAGATGACGCGTTTCCCTAACGACTCGCTGGATGCGGCGTTATGTCATGGTGATGTGTTGCTACAAATTTGCGCCAACACCCAGGACACGGTGATCCATGCGCTGCGCGATATCATCAAACACACGCCGGATTTGCTCAGCGTGCGCTGGAAGCGGGAAGGGTTTATTTCCGACCACGCAGCGCGTAGTAAAGGCAAAGAGACGCCGATAAATTTGCTGGGCTTTAAAGACGGCACCGCCAATCCCGATAGCCAGAATGATAAGTTGATGCAAAAAGTGGTGTGGGTGACGGCAGATCAGCAGGAGCCTGCGTGGACAATCGGTGGCAGCTATCAGGCAGTACGCTTGATTCAGTTTCGAGTGGAATTTTGGGACAGAACGCCGCTGAAAGAGCAGCAGACGATATTTGGTCGTGATAAGCAAACCGGTGCGCCGCTGGGCATGCTGCATGAGCATGATGTTCCCGATTACGCTAGCGATCCGGAAGGGAAGGTGATTGCGCTGGACAGCCATATCCGGCTGGCGAATCCCCGCACGGCGGAGAGCGAGTCCAGCCTGATGCTGTGCGGCGTAA
>OBYQ01001426.1_pt1 | contig 11121 bp, 10 predicted proteins | sample 1538221 | NCBI WGS metagenome assembly OBYQ01 (sample SAMEA2580200, study PRJEB22360) | human gut metagenome | biome: human gut; feature: human-associated habitat; material: faeces | place: Denmark | collected 2008/2010
TTCTGAATACACCGCTAAAGCTTTCACGGAACCACGCGACTATCGCGTGGTTTTCCTGATACAAAAAAAGAGACGACTTCACTCGCCTCTTTTTCAGGTTCTCTCTTTATGGTGGAGACTCACCGCTTTTTTAGGTTCTCTCTTTATGGTGGAGACTCACCTGCTTTTTTAAGTTTCCACTTTATGGTAGAAACTCACCTAAGACAATTCTTTGTCTATAATAAGTATATGCAATTCTCCCTAAAAAATCAATATAATTCTATAATTTTTCAAAAATATAAACCTCCCAAGGAGCATTCCCTGAGAGGTTTGTAAAATCTTTTTGAAATTGTACGTCCCGAAACGTATGATTAACGTTTGGGGAACTGGGAACGCTTGATTTTACTGGATTCTTGGAATGTGGTGTTGCAAACACGTTACAAACGCAAGGCTTCTCATTACGCCTCACCACACCTCTAAATTATCAAAGAGGGAGATGACTAAAAGTACAAATGTGCATCTTCCTCTTTTTTTCTCGCAATATCATTCAAACTCGGCAAATCCAAAGATATTCTTAAATATATTTGTTTAAGTTTTATATCTTTTTGCCGTTATTTTATTTCTGTTACATATATTATTTTGGCTCGCTGATTTTCTGTTGCCAATTTGTTGCCACATCATTATAACTACTAAATCCGTCATTGGCAACTTTTATTTTAAAATCCCTCCATAAATGTTTCTTCTTATCACTCTACCATTTGTCGATTACATCGTCGAATAGAATTAGGCAACATTATATCTATCTCTTCTTCTGAAAAAGTCTGTTCCTCTTCTGTTTTCAATGCTTTTTGTGCTGCTGTATAGCTCTTAGCATCCGTTCTAGGCGAATTGCTGTATACCTCTGATGTTCTTTCTTGCAACTCATCTCGCTTATTTCGAATTGCATTTGCATCTAGCATTTCAAAATCTGTTAATAACGACACATACTCTTCTCTTATTTTCCATAATAAATCAGAAGCCTTTTTATGTTCTTGTGCTATTCCAGAAAGGTCAAAATTTTTAATATATGTGTTTAGTATTAACAATGCTAAAGAAACTATTGCTCCTAAAATACTAGCAATCTTATCATCAGAAAATATTGCTACCACAAAGCCACTTGTGGTGATTGCAGACAATACGATTTGTGCTACTTTTATTCTATCCTCTAATTTTACTGTCCGATTTATAAACTTATCATGGCATGTTTGTGAATATGTAACTCTTCCATAAGCTTCCCGAATTTGTGATTCCAATTTATATCCTTGACTATTCCGGGAATTTCGTTCCATAAATCTCTCTCCATTTCTGTTTAGCTGAATATGAATAATTACTGTTTTCATATGATATTGCAGAAACTGCATTATTATATGCTGTTTTTGCTTTTGTATGAAACTCTCCGTTTTTCCATACATAGCGCTGACTTCCTGGTGCAAGCCAGTAATTCTGATTTTCATCCAATTCTTCAAGATATTTGAAAAAATCTCTACTCATAAAATCATAATAAAGATACGATTTATCTTTATATTCCCAATCATTTATAAATTTATAAGCCAACGTATCTATAAGTATTCCACTCATCGGTACATTACATTTCCCTTTCCATGCTCTCGCCATTCTACAAAGACGCTTCAGGTTTTTGTTTGTATTTTTATTTCTACTATTCATTGCATCGATCTCTTTTTTGGGATCCGTTGTTCTCCAACTTCCTCCATTATTAGAGTCAGGATAAGTATAACTTCCATCTGTATTTATAAAAGCAGGAACAATTTCAAAATTGATTCCATCTGAAAAGTTAATCCCTATTACCTGTCCATCCCCCTTTACATATGATGTACTATAAGTCTTTTGCAAAACTCCCTTAACTTCCTGTAACAGTGCTGACTGTCCATTACTTTTGTATGCATTAAATTTTTCATAGGTAGAATATGGCAACTGGACAATAATATCTATATCGCTCGTCCATATTTCCGTTCCACGCCCATATGAACCTACATATAAACTGTGTGTTGTTTCCGATGAACTACTCCAATAGTCCAGATTTATTCTTTTAGTTATCTGATGATATCTATATTGAATTGTTGATACGGTATCAGAACTCATTCTCAGATTCGAACAAAATGTTGAAAAATAATCACTTACTGACATACTCTACCCCTTCCTTTCAAAAAAATTATTATATTGTAATTCCATATTGATCAAAAATCCATATTTGACCAGTTTCAATCATTTTTGTTAAATATTTTTGTTTTACTTCCTCTAAAAACTCTGTAATAGCATCCGGATGATTTTTTAAAAACCATTGTATATGATTTTCAATGTACTCGATTCTAACATTTGCATCATTTAAATCATTTGGACATCTTTTCATTTTCTCATCAATACTATCAAATCCTTTAAACTCTTCAAGTAGGCGTTCTTCCGTCATCTCTATATATTCTGGATTTATATCTATGCCAACACCCCTACGATTCGTCTGTTGACATACTCTTAAACATGTCCCTGAACCGACAAAAGGATCCACAACTACATCATTTTCTTTACTTGAAGCCAATATCATTCGTTCATATAATCCTTCTGGCTTCTGTGTAGGATGTTTTTTTCGATTTTTGTTACAATAATGCATATGAGAAAATTCCCAAACATTTCCAGGATTCGCACCTCGCATATTATTTACCGAGCGATAATACTTTTGTGGAACTCGTATTGCATCTAAATCAAATACAAACTTTTTTGCATTTTTTGTAAACATTAAAATATCATCATGTCTCGGACTAAACCCCTTTGTTTTACCAATGCCTTGTGTATAATACCATGTAATCCAGCTATTAAATGTCATGCCCAATTCTTGTTCTAAGATAGTATATATATAAGAAATATATTTCATTCCCATGAAAATATATATTGTACCATCAGGCTTTAAAACTCTCTTCGCCTCTTTTAGCCAAAGGCGACTAAACTCAAGATAATCTTCAAACTTTAGTTTATCTTGGCTGGTTCCATAATCTTTATTTAAATTATACGGAGGATCTGTTACTATAAGATTTACAGACTCATTTTCCATTTTCTGGAGTTCTGCAATGGCATCTCCACAGATTGCTTCTATTCTTTTATCCATTTATTTTTCTTTGCCTCATTATAAAAATCTTCTATAGTTCTTTTTGAACTATGTAAATATTTACTATCCAACAGTTGACACATTTCCCATGTTGTTCTGTATTGATATGTAATATAATGGATGTCTTTTATCTGTATTTGTCCAGTTCCTAATGCTGGATTATAGTTAATATCTGCATCACTAATAAATTTCAAATCATATGCGTTATAATCAACAATTTCCATGATACCATCCATTAATTTTGTTTTTTCGTTTCTTTGAACATATACCTTATGTTTAATTGAAAGAATTACAAACATAAAATCAGGATCTTTTACATATGCAGTTCTAATTCTACTAAAACTTGTAATATTAGGTCCCTTTCCGCTATTAGGAATATCATCTGCTGTAGCCTTAACATCAACATTTCCAGTAATAACTCTATTACATTTCTTGAACTGTAATATGATATCTGCCATTCCTAAACGTTCTTGTGCCTCAACATTTATAAGCTGAAATGGATTATTCATATCATCACGAATACCGGCAAATACTTCCCCCGCCCATGCTTCAATCATTGGGCCTGCAATTTTGTTTATATTTTCTAATGGCAATCCCATTCTAAGATTTGTGTTAATAACAATTCGATTATCTCCCTTTTGTCTCTGCCTATCCAAAATTTGTGTTATCTGTTCAATAACAAATTCACTATCTTCTTTATATGATTCTGACTCTACAGGTACTTTAAAGTTCATATCTTCGTATTTCATTTTCTACCTCTTCTGATGTTCAAATACTTTTCTTATAATTGTATTGAATAACACTTTTTACTGAATTATTCTTTATAATATTACCATGTATTCTTCACTTCAGCAAGCCTATACCCTTCTCTATACTTTCTTAAAAGGCGGTCACACATTGTAACCGCCTTGCACTCTACGCATAAACAATCTCTTTTACCACCATCTCCTCCGCACAAGCTTGGATATTATTCATTCTCCCAACCCATGCCATCTGATCCTGCATCTTCAGTTCTTCCGTCACTCCCTGCTTTTCTTTCATCTGCTCCACCAGTCTGTCCAGCATCTGATTACACTCCTCATCAATCTGATGCAAATGCTCATTCAACTTCCCGGCAAGCACCAGTTCCAGATATAATCCTTTCCGATACTCTTCCAAGTAAGTTTTTCTCAACATTCCATACTTTCCAATCGGATACTCTGTCTCTTCTGAAAGGTACAGATCTGGATAATACAGACCGTCCTCTCCTAAAGTATAACTGATTCCATTTTCTCCCATAATGTGTTTCTCCATGATTGTCCTCCTATCTTGCTCCCCGATCTTTGTTCTGACTACGGGTATGCGGTTTATTTTTCTGTTCATTCTGTATTTCTTGTTTCTTTTCTGCCAGCTTTGCTCTAATGCCATGTGCTACTGGCTCTTTGCCAGTTTCTTTCTTCCATTTTGCTATTGCAGTTCGATACTGGCTATACTCAGTTTGAGAAGCCTTAAAATCTTTTAAAAATTCTTGTACACTTCTATATCCGATTTTCTGTACAATCCTTGAAAGGTAATCTTTCATATCTCTGATCTGGCTTTTCAGTTCATCAATTTCTTTCTGCAATTCTTTTTTCTTTCTTCCTTTAAACCATCCCTTGACCTCTGACAGTTCTTTCTTCTTTGCAGAAAGCAGTTTTTGTTTCTGTTGAATTGCACCATTTTGTTCTTCTAGTTCTTTATTCACTTTAAATAGTTTAGGATACTTTGATGCAAGTCTTGTCATTTTAGGTTGTTCCGGTTCTGCATTTCCTTCTTTTGTTGCTTTAACCGCTGCCATACATGCCATACTATTTTCAGCAATATACTCTTGGTGTTCCGCTTCTGTTCGCCCCGCCTGTACTGTTTTAATTTGCTCTGGCACTTCCCTTGGTTTCTTAAACAGCACACTTGCTATCAAAAACTCCAATGCCTCGACCGCCACTGTTACAACTCTGGAAAATAATCGTGGTCTGTTTCCACGCCGGGCAATTGATTCCCTGATTGGCTCCGTGATTTCTTTCCGCTTCACTTCCATTATCTTCGGTTCTGGCACTCCACTAATCAATGCCATATCAACAGCTCTGTTCCATTCCCGGCGTTTTTGATTATCCGCTTCTATTTCCTGTGCCTTCGGATTATTTTTTCCGATTTTCTTTGTTGCAAGATAAACACTGCCACGCTCAAATACCTGTAGTTTCTGTTTCTCGTCCTGCACATAAATATTGATTAAATCTGTATAAGAATGCTTTACCTCATCCAGAAATGAATTGCACTTGAAGCGTTCATCTTTCGCAGTAAACAGCTTCTTCTCATAGACTTCTCCTTTCTTCACAATACTGCAGCCTTCTCGAATTTCGCCATCTTCTCCTAATATCTCTTTCTTGGTTCGGACATGTTTTCCATTTTCATCATAAAACATATTTCTGCTGGCAATCTTAATGATTGGTTCATCCAGTAGTTTCCGTTCTGCAAATATCAAATGAATGTGATAATTGGTCTTTCTTTTATTGTGGTGCAAAGCAGCAATACACTCTGTTCCATAATTCTGTTTAAAATGATTTGTAAAAAGTTGCAACAATCTGTCCGGCTGATATTCTGTAAAGCTCTCTGGTAATGCAATAATTAATTCTCTTGCTTCAATACATTTTCCTTCTGTTCCGCTTTTTACAAATTCTTCCTGATTACATTTTGCAAGTTCCTTCCAAAATTTCCGTTCTGTGGTTTCATAAACTGCATAAAGATTTTCCTGTTTTGCGTGACTGGATATATAAGTGATCCTGCCTTTTACATTGCTTAATTTTGTCATTTGAATAAATGAATTTCTTCCGATAGGCACTCCCTCCTTGTCTTCGGCAAAATAAATTCTGCCATATTATTTGTGAGTGGATGCATCGGCATCCGTTTACGAACTAACTGCCGTTTCCGGCTACAATAGCTCCCGGCAGGGCGAAATATCCCGAGTACAAATCTTTGATTTGTGCGATGGGTGTATTTCGCTCTCAATCGCCGAGGGCTGTTTTTGTATTACATAATCTGATTATTGCTCAGACTTGAGATTTCATTTATAGGCGTATCCGCCCTTTTGATCTGCCCGTATCTGGGCTGCTTTAACATCTCTAACACTCCCTTCTGCTAAAAAATAAAATAATTTCAAAAATCACACGTATAAGCGTATAAACGTATCTTCCATACTTTTCAGAAACCTGTAATCCATTGATTTTCCTAAAGATATACGCTTATACGCTTCTTTGGAAAATTCTTTTTTATCTGTATCTCATCTGTATCAGCGGTAGCTATCTATGCGTATCTGTGTATGGATCCCCTGAAATCCTCTGGCATTTTTTCCATTGTCTGAGGGAATATTCGTAGAATAATGAATGTGATATTTCTTTTCATTTTCTTTTAAGTATCCCGAAAAACTTTTTGCACTCATAGGCTTTTCCGTATTGTCCTCACACCAACGGCAGTATGCTTGATACAGATTCTTAGAAGTCGCTGTTGTATTTTCTTCCAACCGGATATACCCGGATGACTGCATAAAAGCGATAATGTTATTCCCGGATTCCATAGCCTCGTGTAGATTTTTCTTTGCACGTTCGCTGATGGTAAAGCGGTATTTATTTTTCAGTAATCGTTTCAATCCCTCCAGACACCAGAGAAAAATATCATCTGCTTCTCTTTGCAGTTTCTCAATCAGATAGGGATCATCTACTCTGTCCGCCGGCACATCTTTGACTGTAAGAATAATCTGTCTTCGGTAAAATCCATAGGAACGGTCATGCAAAGCACTCAGACTTCCGTTTCCAAAGCAGAGAAATCTGACATATAAATTCCCCTGTACGCTCTGCTTTGACTTCCTTTCCAAATCCATCTTATCCTCCAGAGTAACTATGGTTTTAATATAGTTGGTGTCTTTCAAGGCTTCCAGTTTCATATCATCATCCACCATCAAAAGTCGGTATTCCAAATCCGCCCTTGCAAAACGGTTATGTTCTACTTTCTGAATATTGCTTACATTCATATTCGTTCCGAGGATTTTTCTCATAACCAGACCGATACGTGATTTTCCCTCTCCTCCTTTTCCTAAGATAATCAATAACTTCTGTGCCTTGTTGGATGGGATCAGGCAATATCCCATATATTCCTGCAAAGTAGGAATATCATCTTCCTCCAACAGTTCTGAAAGAAATTTCAGCCACCGTTCCGGCTTTGCTTCTTTCATTTCATAATTTACAGGCAATCGATTCAGACAAAACTCTTTCTTCTCTGTGAAACCTCCATCCAGAAAATAAGTCCCGTTATTCACATGGATACGATCCATTTGCACCGGAAGTTCCTCTGAATAGGCTTCCAGTTTTAGAACCTCCAAAAGCTGTTTTACTTTCTTGGAAATTCCTTTCGTAAGAACCGGTTTTACCATTCTATAAATTTCTTTTTCTACTTCGCTGTCTGGCAGCATTCCATCATAACTGAAAAAGATACCGTTGATGCACTTCAATGGAATTCTTTGCAGGAAATTTTCACAAAATGCTACTTCATCAATCTGCCCATCCTCAAACCATTCCTGAGAGTACGGCTTAGAGTTCATTTCCCTCTGATCCAATGCTTCTTCCAGTCTGTTCCTTGTTGTTTCGTCTATATTCTTCCATTCGTTCTTCAATTCTTTTCACATCCTTTCCACTATCCAATAAAAATTCTATTCTGTCCTGTAACTCTCCAAACACCAGTAAATCCAGATCGTAATTTATCTTTTCTGTCTGCTGACAGGCTTCTATAAATTCTGCTTTCCATTCTTCCTCTGGTGTTTTTGGTGCATATCTTATTTTCCATTCTTCCAGCAGATGAAGATAATCCGATAAAATGTGGATACTTTCCCGTTCCCATTCTTCAAATTTCTTCTCGGTCTGGTACAACGTTCTTTTCGGTTTTTCTTTCTTCTTACTGGCATTCCTTTTCTTTGAGCTATCTGTAAAAATAGGTATCTGAAAATCTTCTGCCAGTTTCTTTGCTGCTTCTAATGGTGCAAGATGAAAGAAATCTGCCACAAACGTGATCACATCCCCTTTCGCACCACAGGCAAAGCAGCAAAATCCTTTGTCTACTTTCATACTGGGATGCCTATCATCATGAAATGGGCAACAGACCATCCCGTTTTTACTGACTTTCAATCCGTACTGCTCGGCAGCCTGCCTTGCAGTTACGTTTTCTTTTACTACTTGAAAAATATTCAATTCGACTCCTTTAAAATTTTCGTTGTATTCTCTCAGAGCCTTTGATATACTGAATTTGCGAGATAGAGTTATCAAAAACTCTGAGAAGTTGTCCTTGTGTTACGCAAGGGCTTTTTCTTTTCCCTGCTTTTTTACCTCTCCATTGAAATATCCAGTTTCCTCCCATACTTTACGATCAGAACAGTAATAACTGAATTCATTGGAATCGCCCATCTTCATTGCCACTCCAAATTTCAAAATTCCCTGCTGTATTCCGACACGAACGTAATGAGCATCTTTTCCGATTGCTTTTGCAATTTCCGTAATCGGCACATTTCTTCCCGTAAATGGCGGCAATTCTACATATAATCTTTTATCCATTTTCCACATCCTCCTTTACAATCTGACTAAGTTCTTGAGCTAAAGCTGTAGCAATTTTATATGCCACCTGCGGTGTACAGCTCTTTCCTGATATAATGCAGGAAATCGTCTGCCTTGACACTCCACTTAACTCAGCCAATTTCTTAATTGTTAATCCTCTTTCTCCCATCAAAATCTGCATTTTAAATACGTTTATCTTCATTTTATTTCTCCTTTCTTTTTTAATATGCACTTTTAATGCGTATTTTCATTATATGCACTTATTCTACACATGTCAATACTATTTTACATAAATATGCACTTGTAATTCGTATTTTTCTATGATATGATAAACGTGAGGTGAATAATGATGAGTAATGAGAAGTTACATAACAATCAAATCGGACTTAGAATCCGTACTGCTCGAAAAGAAAAAGGTATCAACCAAACAGAGCTTGCAAATTTGTTAGGGAAATCGCTTCGCACAATCCAAAAATATGAAAGCGGAGAAATCGAAGTTTCCATTGCTATGCTCAATGAAATCGCAAAAGTTTTAGGCTGCGAATCCACATATCTTATAGGGTATGATGCTGAGAGAAAACCTTTAGAAAATCTTTCTGATATTATGAATTTCTTATTTCAGTTAGATAAGATAAAGGAACTTGGCTTCAATATCGAAGTCAAACGCCCGCCACATTATGATGGCTGGGAATGTGCTATTACTTTTAATGGCAAAGATGTTTCTACGGAGTTAAATCAGGATCTCTGTCTATTCTTGGAAGAATTTGAGGATAAACGAAATGAAGTCAAGGACTATCAGACAAGTCTTGAATCTTATCAGAAGTGGCAGGATAAAACACTTGCTTATTACGCAAATGCAAAACTGACCGAAAAAGAAACAGAAGAAATCTCAAACGAAGAACGAATCCAGAGATTTCAAAAAATTATGAACGAGCGGTACGGTAAGAAAGAGTCCTAATTTTTAAGGAGGATTTTTAGAATATGAAATTACCGAACGGCTACGGAAGTGTAGTAAAACTATCTGGAAAAAGAAGAAAACCTTGGATGGTTCGTAAAACCACAGGCTATCGTATTGATCCAGTCAAAGAAAAAAAAGTAAATGAATATATCATCATTGGGTATGCCGCTACAAAAACGGAGGGATTACAAATGCTGGCAGATTATAATCGGAATCCTTATGATACGAAGGCAGCCAAAATGACTTTTGATGAAGTGTATGAAGAATGGTCTAAGAAAAAATTTCCTACGGTATCCGAAAGCAATATCAAAGGATACAAGGCATCTTACAAAACATGTGGCATTCTTTACAACCGAGTTTTCAAGGATTTAAAACTGGCAGACTTACAACAGGTTATTGACACCTGCGGAAAGAATTTTCCCACATTGAAGAAAATCAAAATCCTGTTCAACCAGTTATATGAATTTGCATTGAAGAATGACATCTGCAACAAAGATTATTCTACTTTTGTTGAAATCGCCCAGTATAAAGACCGCAATCCAAACAAGCATACACGTACAAAATTCACGAAAGAAGAAGTTGCAAAAGTCTGGACAATGAAAGAGGACAAATACTATCAAATCATCCTCATGCTGCTCTATAATGGCACACGTATCTCCGAATTTCTTGATTTGAAGAAAGAAAATGTGCATTTGGAAGAACAGTATTTTGATGTAATTGACAGTAAAACAGAAAACGGAATCCGAAAAGTTCCGATTGCTGATAAGCTCCTGCCTTACTATAAAGACTGGTATAATTCTTGTCCTGATTGCGAATATCTTCTTCATACAGAGGATGGCAAAAGATTTCTTTATCGCAATTACTATGACAGCTATTGGACTCCTCTTGTGGAACAGATTGGAATTGACCGTACACCACATTGTACTCGACATACCTGTATTTCCATGTTATCGGAAGCTGGTGTTCAGGATACAACAATCAAGAAAATTGTGGGGCACTCCGGTGCTATGACTTTGACAGAAAAAGTTTATACTCACTTAGATATGCAGGTTCTTGTAGACGCAATCAACAAAACCTTAGAAAATGAGGACAGCGTAACTGCCGATACAAAATCTGCATAGCAAAAAGGACACTCTCCAGTGCCTATCACCGAAAAGTGTCCTATATTTTTTAGATATTTTTGTTGCAAACGTGTTGCAAATGCGTTGCAAACTGAGTAAATTCCACCGCTTTTCACCACATCTGACAACTCCACAAACCCTTGTAAAACAAGGATTTGAACGTAAATCCGAGTTCCGAAGATTATCTCTTGCGTAACTGAAATTAACGTTTGGAGAACTGCGGAGCTCTACGAGCTGCTTTAAGACCGTATTGAAATTCTTTGATTGCCGTTTTTCCTTGATATTCCGGGCTTTTTTGCC
>OBYQ01001427.1_pt1 | contig 11115 bp, 7 predicted proteins | sample 1538221 | NCBI WGS metagenome assembly OBYQ01 (sample SAMEA2580200, study PRJEB22360) | human gut metagenome | biome: human gut; feature: human-associated habitat; material: faeces | place: Denmark | collected 2008/2010
CCGAATAGAAGGCGGGCCGTGGCGGCAGCCGCACAGGCCGTAGCGGATGCGGCGATCCCCGCCGGGGCGCGCGTAGCACTCGTCTCGGGCACCTCGGTAGGCGGCATGGATTTGACGGAGAATTTCTACCGCGACTTCCGCACGGACAAGGCGAAAGGGCGGCTGCGCGACGTGGCGGGGCACGACTGTGCCGACAGCACGCAACGGATCGCCCGCTACTGCGGCATTGGAGGTTACACGGCGACGGTCAGCACGGCCTGCTCGTCGGCCGCAAACGCCATCGTCACCGGCGCCCTGCTGCTCGGGAGCGGCATGGCCGACTATGTGGTAGCCGGGGGCACGGATGCCCTCTGCCGTTTCACGCTCAACGGCTTCAACTCGCTCTCGGTGCTCGACCGGGAACCCTGCCGCCCGTTCGACGCCACGCGCGCCGGGCTGAACCTGGGCGAAGGGGCGGGTTACCTCGTCCTCACGCACGAAAGGCCCGGCATGCGCACCTACTGCCGCCTGGCGGGATATGCCAATGCCAACGACGCCTATCACCAAACGGCCTCGTCGCAAACGGGCGAGGGGGCATACCGCGCCATGGCCGGGGCGCTGGCACAAAGCGGGCTGCGCTGCGTGGACTACATCAACGTCCACGGCACGGCGACCCCGAACAACGACCTCACGGAAGGCACCGCCCTGCGGCGGCTGTTCGGCGGACAGGTGCCGCCGTTCAGTTCGACGAAAGGCTACACGGGCCATGCGCTCGCCGCGGCGGGAGGCATCGAGGCCGTATTGGCGGTACTGGCTATCACACACGGGCTGCGCTACGGCAACCCCGGATTCGCGGAGCCGATCCCGGAGCTCGGGCTGCGTCCCGTAGCACGGACGCAAGAGGCCGACGTACGTTCGGTACTCTCCAATTCGTTCGGGTTCGGCGGCAACTGCTGTTCGTTAATCTTTGCCAAATGAAACTCTACGTCAACTGCATCACATCGGGCGCCGGGCTGCGCCGCGACATCAAGGAACTGATCCCCGAAATGAACCTCCGCCGGAGGATGAGCCGCGTGGTGAAGTCGGGCGTCGCGGCGGGCATCGAATCGCTGCTGGAATTCGGCGACCGGGCGGCGGTCGAGGCCGTCGTCACGGCCACGGGGCTGGGGTGCATCGCCGACAGCGAGAAATTCCTCGACTCGCTGATCGCCAACGAAGAGCGGATGCTCAACCCGACGCCGTTCATCCAGTCGACGTTCAACACGGTCGGGGCGCAGATCGCCCTGCTGCGCGGGCTGCACTGCTATAATACGACCTACGCCAACCGCTGGACGAGCTTCGAGAACGCCCTGACGGATGCCGCACTGCGCATCGGCGCGGGGTTGTCGCGGGCGGTACTGGTCGGGGCGTTCGACGAGACGACGCCGTCGGTCGAAAAGGTACTGCAACGCCTCGGGATGGCACAGCAGGGCGGCTGGGGCGAATCGTCGGTATTCTTCGTGCTGACCGCCGAAGCGTTCGACACCTCGGTCGCGGCGATCACGGGGATCCGGTTCACGGACGGCACAGCCATCGGGGAAAGCGCCGGCAGTGAATTCCCGGACGGGGAAAGCGCCGGCACGGGAAGAATCCAGTCCCGGGAAGATGCCGGCACAAGGACATCGGCCGGGGGAAACGCCGGCCGTGAAATCCCGGCCGGGGGAAGTCCCGGCACGGGGGCGGCCGCCGGGAACGGGGAGGAACCAGGGAATGCGATGCATAGCGGCGAGTGCCGGACGGTACGTGCGTCGATGAGCGGCGTGACGCCCCATTTCACGGCCATCGCCGAGGTGTTCCGCCGTGTGGTCGCCGGGGAGGCCGGGAATACGGGTAAGGCCGGAAATATCGGGAACGCCGGGAGCATCGAGGACACCGGGAACACCGGGAACATCGGGAACGCGGGGAACGCCGAGCAGAGGATCGTGCTTTACAACGATTTCCCGGGCAGCACCGTATCCGCCATCGAATTGACATGTATGTAATTATCGCCATAATCGCCGCGGGGTTCGCCCTTTTCTACTGCTCCTACCAGATCAGGCTGGGGGCGTATGTCCGCAGCCTGTGCCGCAACCGGGCGGCGGGGCGCGTCGTGGCGCTGACGTTCGACGACGGGCCCGACCCCGAGCAGACGCCGCGCGTATTGGACACGCTGCGGGCGCACGGCGTACGGGCGACCTTCTTCCTGATCGGCAGCAAGGCCGAACTGCACCCGGAGATCGTACGCCGTATGGCCGCCGAGGGGCATGCAATCGGCATTCACACGTGGAGCCACACGCCCGGCTTCCCGATGCTGCGAAGCGGGGCGATGGCGGCCGACATCCTGCGGTGCCGGGAGTCGCTGCGCGAGATAACCGGCGTGGAAACCGACCTTTTCCGGCCCCCCTACGGGGTCACGAACCCGATGGTGGCACGCGCCGTGAAACGGACGGGAAGCCGCTGCGTGGGCTGGAGCATCCGCTCGCTCGACACGCTCCGGCAGCGCAGCGCTCAGGCCTGTGCCGACCGGCTTGGCTTCGGCGGCCAGGCGTGAGGCCGTGGCACGCCGCATCCGCCGACGGCTGGGCGACGGCAAGGTGATCCTGCTGCACGACGACCGCCCCGGTGCCGAACGGCTACTGGCGATGGTGCTGAACGACCTGCAACGCGGGGGCTACCGCACGGCGACCGTATGCGAACTGTTTAAAACCGAGAAACCATGAAGATAGCGTCACTTCTTTTCATCCCCGCCCTGCTCCTGTCGGGGCTGACGGCCCGGGCCGGGCTGCCCGCGTCGTTCAAAGAGCGGCTCGCCGAAGCCAGCCGCGAGAACAGGACTATCCAGTGCGACTTCACGCAGCGCAAACAGGTGCGCCGCATGAAGAACGAGATCGAGCTCAAAGGCCGCTTCTATTACGACAACAGCCTGGCCATGGCGCTCGACTACACCGTGCCCGAAGGCGACAAGGTGATTATCCGCAACGACCGCATCATCCTCAAAACGGCCGGGCAGGTGACCCAGACCGCGACGTCGGCCAACCCCATGCTGCAACAGGTGGCGCTGATGATCCGCGCCAGCATGACCGGCGACCTCTCGCAGTTCGGCCAAGGGTGGCAGATCGGCTACACCGAAAAGGAGGGTGTCGGGGAGGTGAAAATGGTTCCCGAGTCGAAGCGCGCCCGCAAGTACATCGACTCGATCACGCTCTGCTTCGACCTGAAGGACATGACCTTAGACCGCATGGAACTCTGCGAGACCCAAGGCGGGCGTTCGGTCTACGAATTCCGCAACAAGCGTTTCAACCTCCCGGTCGACCCCGCAAGATTCAACCCCTAACCCTGAGACCACACCCGATGCAAGACCTGTTCACCAGCATAGACAACTACTTGGCCCAGGAGGGGCATTACGCTTTCCGCGTGCGGCTCGATGCGTCGCACCCGGTCTACCGGGGGCATTTCCCGGGGCACCCGGTGCTGCCGGGGGTCTGCACGCTGCAACTCGTACGGGAATGCCTGAACCGCGGCACGGGGCGCAGGTTCCGCTATGCGGCCATCCGCGAATGCAAGTTCCTCGGCATGGTCGTGCCGCAGGCGGACGAACTGCTGGAGATCGACATCCGGGTGGGGGACGACACGCCGGAGGGCACGAGGCTCTCCTGCACGATTACGAATCACGGAAAGACGGTGCTCAAACTCAGGGGCACCGTATGCGAAATGCCATGACCATCGAGCGGAACGACATACTGGCGGTGATCCCGACCTACAACAACGAAAAGACCCTCGCCCGAGTCATCGGAGACGTGCGCCGCTACTGCACGGACGTGCTGGTGGTGAACGACGGGTCGACCGACTCGACGGCGGGGATAATCGCCGGGGCGGGCGTCGGGAGCATCTCCTACGCTCCGAACCGGGGCAAGGGCTACGCCCTGCGCCGGGCGCTGCGCTACGCCGCGGAGCACGGCTACCGTTACATGCTGACGATCGACTCGGACGGACAGCACTACGCCTCGGACATCCCGAAATTCGTCGAAGAGATCGCAAAGACCCCCGACGCACTGCTCGTAGGGGCCCGCAACCTGAGGTCGGACAACATGCCGGGCAAAAACACCTTCGCCAACAAATTCTCGAACTTCTGGTTCCGCGTGGAGACGGGCATCCGCCTCGACGACACGCAGTCGGGGTTCCGGCTCTACCCCGTGCGGCGGATGAAGGGGATGCGTTTCGCGACGCGCCGCTACGAGTTCGAGGTCGAAGTGCTGGTACGCGCCGCATGGCGCGGGATCGAGGTGCGCAACATCCCGGTGAGGGTTTTCTACCCCAAAAAGGCCGAGCGCGTGTCGCATTTCCGCCCGGGCAAGGATTTCACGCGCATCAGCATCCTCAACACGCTGCTCGTGCTCGGGGCGCTGCTGTTCTATTATCCCTGGCGGTTCCTGCGGTCGCTCACCCGGGAAAACATCCGGCGCTTCGTGGTCGACAACATCACCCGGTCGAAGGACTCGAACCCGCGGCTGGCCGCCTCGATCGGGCTGGGCGTCTTCTTCGGCATCGCCCCGCTGTGGGGCTACCAGATGATCGCGGCCGCCGTTACGGCGCATTTCACACACCTGAACAAAGCCGTGGCGGTTATCAGCTCGAACATCAGCATCCCGCCGATGATCCCGTTCATCCTCTACGGAAGTTACTGGACGGGGGCGCAGGTCTTGCAGCGCGACATGCCGCTCTCGCTCTCGGACATCACCCTAGAACGGGTGGCCGCAGACCTCGTACAATACATCGCGGGCAGCTTCACGATGGCCGCCGTATGCGGTGCGGCCGCGCCGGCGGGCGGCTATGCCCTGCTCGTACTCTGTAAACGCACGCCCGGCCATGAATAAACTTTTCATCACCCTCTACGACTTCTTCGAACGGCGCCGCGCACTGCTCTGCACGGTGCTGGCAGTGCTGGTCGCGGCGATGGGTGCGGCAGCCCTGCAACTGCGTTTCAGCGAGAACATCACCGGCTTCTTCCCCGACGGGGAGCGGAAGGCCGCGGCGGCATTCTCGAACCTGAAGATCAAGGACAAGATCGCCGTGATGATCAATACCCGGGAAGGTGCAGAAGGCACGGGAGCCACGGCGGAGGGGATGATGGCCTGCGCCGACCGGCTGGTGGAACTGCTCGAAGCCGATACGCTTTTCCACCGCTGGGCACAGGCCGAGGCTTCGTTCGGCAGCGAGCTGGTGGACGACATGCGGGCGTTCCTGCAAGGGCACCTGCCGCTGCTGCTCACCGAGGCGGACTATGCCCGCATGGACACGCTCCTCACGCGGCAGGGCATCGCGCGCGCGATGGAGAGCAACTACCGCAGGCTGCTGTCGCCCGTCGGCGGGTTCATCGACGAATACATCTACGACGACCCGCTGGGGCTGTCGTTCGGGGCACTGGGAAAATTACAGGAGCTGAATATCGGGGGCAATTACACGCTCTTCGACGACTACCTCTTCTCGAAGGACATGACGACGCTGATGGTCTTCATCTCGCCCCGGTACGAGAGCAGCGACACGGGCATCGGCGACCGGCTGGTGGAGCGGATCGAAGCGGTGCTGGCCGGCCTGAACGCCGAGTACGCCGCCCGGGGCATCTCGGCCGACTACTTCGGCGCCCCGGCCGTGGCCGCATACAACGCGCGGCAGATCAAGCACGACATGATGCTGACGCTGAACATCGCCATCCTCGTCATCGTGGTGTTCATCACCCTCTCGTTCCGCAACAAGCTGTCGGTGCTGCTGGCCCTGATCCCCGTAGCGCTGGGCGGATTGCTGGCGCTGGCGGTCATGTCGCTCGTGTGCCACACGATCTCGGCCATAGCCGTCGGGGCAGGAACCGTCGTCATGGGCATCGCACTGAGCTACTCGATACACATCCTCTGCCATGCCAACCACTGCCACGACCCGCGGCAGATCATCCGCGACCTGGCCTACCCGCTGACGATCGGCAGCATCACGACCATCGGCGCCTTCGCCGGGCTGCTTTTCACCGACTCGCAGCTACTGCGCGACTTCGGGCTCTTCGCTTCGCTGACACTGGTCGGAACGACGCTGTTCAGCCTCGTCCTGCTGCCCCACCTGATCCGTAAGGAGGATCGCGGGGGGGGGTCGGCCGTGCTGGAAGGCGTGGAGCGGCTCACGGGTATGCGCCCCGACCGCAACCGCATGCTGGTGGCGGCGATACTCGGGCTCACGGCGGTATGCCTCTTCTTCTTCAACCGCATCGGCTTCGACAGCGACATGATGCACCTGAACTACAACGCACCCCATCTGGCGCAGGCCGAGGAGCGTCTGGGCCGCCTGATGGACGACGACCGGGAACGTTCGAAGGTGCTCTTCCTCACGGCGGCCGACACCCCGGCCGAAGCCGTGGACAGCTACCTGCGCCTGGGACGGCAGCTCGACTCGCTGAAACAGGCCGGGAAGATCGACTCCCATGCCGGGGTGACTTCGTTCGTGGTGGACAGCGCCGAGCAGCTGCTGAGGCTGGAGCGCTGGCGAAAGTTCTGGACGCCGCAGCGCCGCGAAGTGCTGCGCGCAGGGATCCGGGAGGGCGAAAGGCGCTACGGATTCGCCGAAGGGGCCTTCGACGGCGCACTGGAACTGGCCGGAAGGGAGTACACGAAACTCGACTACTCGTCCCCGGCGGCACGGGAAGTATTCCGCGAATGGATCGACGGGCACGGCGCGACACCCATATTCCTGAGCCATGTGACATTGCCCGACAGCTGCAAGCACGAGGTTTACGCCGTGTTCTCGGCGGCGGACGACATCGTGGTCGCCGACCGGGCGTTCTACGCCGGGAAAATGGCGCGGAGCGTGAACCACAACTTCTACCTGATACTCTCGATCTCGTCGATACTGGTCACCGTGGCGCTATTCCTCTGCTACGGGCGTATCGAGCTGACGCTGATGTCGCTGCTGCCGATGGGCATCAGCTGGGTCATCATCCTGGGACTGATGGCGATGTTCGGCGTGGAATTCAACATCGTGACGATCATCCTCTCGACCTTCATCTTCGGCATCGGCGACGACTTCAGCATCTTCATCATGGACGGGCTGCTGAGCGAATACAAGACCGGGCGCAAGATGCTCGACACGCACAAGACGGCGATCTTCTTTTCGGCCTTCACCGTCGTGGTGGGGCTCGGGGCGCTGATCTTCGCACGCCATCCGGCACTGCACTCGCTGGCGACGATCTCCCTGTTCGGCATCGTCGCCGTGGTGCTGGTCTCCTACACGATACAACCCGTGCTGTTCCGGATGCTGATCACCTCGCAGACCGAAAAGGGCGGGGCGCCCTACACGCTGGGGAGCCTCGTAAACACGGCCTACGCATTCGGGTTGTTCGTGACGGGCTGCCAGTTGTTACAGGCGCTGATTTTCACGCTCTGGCCGTTGCCGATGGCACGCCGCCGCAAACAGCGCATTGTGCAGTGGTCGATCCACCACATGACGCGGGGATTCCTGCGGGCGATGGTCACGACGAAGACCATACGCCTGAACGAGCCGGGCGAACGGTTCGAAAAACCGGCGGTCGTGATCGCCAACCACCAGTCGTTCATCGACATCCTGGTGCTGCTGAGCATCTGCCCCAAAGCCGTGATGGTGACCAACGGCTGGGTATGGCGTTCGCCGGTATTCGGGCGTATCGTCCGCTACCTGGGGTTCTACCACGCGGCGGACGGATACGAACGCCTCGCCCCGGCACTGGCGCAGAAAGTGGCCGAAGGGTACAGCGTGATCGTCTTCCCCGAGGGGACGCGCTCGGCGGACGGGAAGATCGGACGCTTCCACAAGGGGGCTTTCTACCTGGCCGGGGAACTGGGGCTGGACATCCTGCCGATCTGCCTCTACGGCAACGGCATGATCTCGTCGAAAAGGCAGCCCATCTATATCAAACACGGGCTGGTGGTAAGCCGCGTGCTGCCGCGCATGGCCGCCGCCGACCCCGCAAACTGCTCGGCGCAGGCCAAGGCCGCCTGCCGCCTGATGCGCCGGGAGTACCTCGGGCTGTACGAAACCTACAACAGGCCGTGCAACCCCTATTTTCGCGACATGCTCATCAAGAGTTACACCTACAAGGGCCCCGTGCTGGAGTGGTACATGCGCGTCAAGGTGCGGCTGGAGCGGAGCTACGAGCTGTTCGACCGCATCGTGCCGCGCGATGCGGCGGTCGTAGACCTCGGGTGCGGGTACGGCCCCCTGAGCTACATGCTCGCCATGCTCTGCGAGCGGCGGCGGGTCATCGGCATGGACTACGATGCGGAAAAGGTCGAGACGGCCGAACAGAGCTTCCTGCGGCGGCCGGGCATCGAGTTCATCCACGCCGACCTGCGCACGGCGGAGCTGCCCGGGGCAGACGCCTTCCTGCTGGTCGACGTGCTGCACTACATGCGCCCCGAAGAACAACGGGCGCTCATCGGGCGCTGCGCGGCACGGCTCAACGCAGGCGGACGGATCATCATCCGCGACGGCGACAGCGGCAAGGCCGAGCGGCACAAGGCCACGGCGATGACCGAGGTGTGGTCGACGAAGATCGTGGGGTTCAACAAGACCGACGGCGGGCTGCATTTCACCTCGACGCCCGAGCTGGCCCGGATCGCCCGCGAACTGGGCATGGAGATACACGCCGCGCACAAGGACACGCGCACGTCGAATACGGTATACATACTGAGCCGGCGGGAAACGGACAGCGGAAAGGAGGAGTGACATGCAGGGGCAGTTCGACATAATCGTCATCGGCAGCGGCCTCGGAGGCCTGGAGTGCGGCGCCATGCTCGCCCGCGAAGGGATGGGAGTCTGCGTCGCGGAACAGGCGGCCCTGCCCGGAGGCTGCCTGCAATCGTTCTCCCGGCGGGGACATGCGATCGACACGGGCATGCACTACATCGGCAGCATGCAGGCCGGCGGCATCATGCGCCGTTACTTCGAATATTTCGGCATCCTCGGCTCACTGCGCCTGCGGCCGCTCGACGAGGCATTCGACGTCGTGTCGCTGCCCGGAGCGGGCGACTACGCCTACATGCACGGTTACGAAGCCTTCGAAAAGCACCTCGGGGAATGGTTCCCGCACGAAAAGGCGGGGCTCGGCCGCTACTGCGCGAAGCTGCGCGAAATCGGCGGCAGCATCGGTATCGGGGTGCACCGCACGGGGCGGTTGTCGGACGGGGGAACGAAATACCTCGGGGCACCGGCGGCCGGATTCATCGGCGAATGCGTCGCAGACCCGCTGCTGCGCAATGTCCTCGCGGGGACGAACCCCCTCTACGGAGGCGTGCGCGAAAGTTCGACGCTCTACCACCACGCGATGGTAAACCACTCGAACATCGAGGGCGCCTGCCGCTTTACGGGCGGGACGCAGCAGATCGCCGACGCACTGGCGGCGAAGATCCGCGAGCACGGAGGGACGATGCTGGTGTGGAGCCGCGTCGTAGCCCTGCACACCGAAGGGCGGCGCATCACGGGCGTGGAGCTGGCCGACGGGCGGATGCTGCGGGCAAAAACCGTCATCTCGGCCATCCATCCCGCGGAGACATTCCGCCTGATAGGCCCGACGCCCGTCATCCGCAAGGCATTCCGGGAACGGATAGGCAGCCTGCCCGACTCGTACGGGCTCTTCTCGGCATACCTGCTGCTGAAGCCGGGGCGGATCCCGTACATCAACCGGAACCTCTATTACTTCGCCGGGAAAGATGTCTGGAAGACGCTTTTCGACCTGGAAGCCATGCGGCCGGGGATGGTGCTGCTTAGTGCACAGGCTCCGGACGGCGACCCGGCATGGTGCGACGTCGTAACGCTGATGACGCCCGTCGCCACCCGCCCCTGGAAGGCGTGGGAAGGCTCCGCCCCGGGACGCCGCCCCGAAGCCTACACGGCGCTGAAGGCCGCCATGACGCAGGCGACGGTCGATTTCGCCTGCGCCCGCCTTCCGGAACTGAGGGATGCCATCGCCCATACGTATGCCGCCACGCCGCTCACCTACCGCCACTACACCGGCGCACCGCACGGCGCGGCATACGGGCTGCTGAAAGACTGGCGCAGCATCATGGCGTCGCACATCCCGGCCCGCACCAAATTCGACAACCTGCTGCTCACGGGGCAGAACCTCACGGTACACGGCGCAATCGGCGTCACGCTGTCGGCTGCGGCGACCTGCTCGGAAATAGTGGGCACGGAATACCTCGCAAAAAAGATCGCCAACGCATGAAACGCCTCCTCAAATACACACTCGCCGCACTGGCGGCGATCCTCGTCCTGCCGACGGCATTCCTCTGCGGCCTTTACCTGACGGCAGACATGGAGCAGCCCGCGGTGACGATCGATACCGCAGCCTACCGCGTCACAGACCACGGCGGCTACGCCGTATGCCACGGCAGTTTCCTGCGCCGCAACCCCCACGGACTCTGGGAGCTCTACACCGCCGGGTCGCCCGAAGAGTCGGGGGCGGCGGCAGGCGCCCTCACCGCAGGGCTGATGCACTACCAGGAACAGGTTTTCGTAGACCGAATCCGCGAATTCATCCCCTCGGAGGGCTACCTGAAATTCCTGGGCGGCATGATCCGGATATTCAACCGCAACCTGGGGCGGCACGTCCCCGAGGAGTACCGGCGCGAGATATACGCCCGGTCGCTTTACTGCTCGCACGACTTCGACGCCATCGGCACCCCCTACGAACGCCAGCTCAACTACCACGCGGCGCACGACATCGGGCACGCCATGAGCCAGTACATGCTCGTGGGATGCAGTTCGTTCGCGGCATGGGGCGGTGCGAGCGACGACGGGAAGCCGGTCGTCGGGCGCAACTTCGATTTCTATATGGGCGACGACTTCACCCGCAACAAGATCGTGACCTTCTGCCGGCCGCAGGCGGGCCATCCCTTCGCCAGCATCGGCTGGGCGGGGATGATCGGCGTGCTGTCGGGCATGAACTCCGAAGGGCTAACCGTGACGATCAATGCCGCGAAAGGGCCCGTGCCGCTCGCATCGGCGACACCCATCTCGATCCTCGCACGCGAGATCCTGCAACATGCGGCGACCATCGCAGAGGCGCTGGAGATCGCCCGCCGCCGCGACACCTTCGCGCTGGTC
>OBYQ01001429.1_pt1 | contig 11095 bp, 9 predicted proteins | sample 1538221 | NCBI WGS metagenome assembly OBYQ01 (sample SAMEA2580200, study PRJEB22360) | human gut metagenome | biome: human gut; feature: human-associated habitat; material: faeces | place: Denmark | collected 2008/2010
GATTGTTTCAAGAATCAACTTGTCGGCACACTGGTGAGAAAAAAATATAAAATATGTAAAAATATTCCTGGGTTCTTCTACATATTACCCAAAGACTCTCGCTTTTTGTAATTGAAGTCGTATATAGTGATGTGATATAATAAAAAAGACGTGAAATTTACTATGAAAGTTTCGGACGACAGCTATAAATGAGTTATGTCTGTATGAGCAGGTTTTGAGATAGCGGACAGACCGGGCTTTCAGATTTTGAACTGAAAAGGAGAAATAAATGAAGGGTGTACAGTTGACAAAATTAGTTCAGGAACTGGGACTTCACAACCTGACTCCTGAAATTGATCTGTCTGAGATTGTGATTAAGACAGCGGAGATCAACAGACCGGCATTGCAGTTGACAGGATATCTGGAGCATTTTGCAAATGAACGGGTACAGATCATCGGATATGTAGAGTATACTTATCTGATGCAGCTCAGTGATGAGGAACGGAAATTTAAATATGAAAGATTTATTTCCAGCAAGATTCCCTGTGTAATTTTCAGTACAATGACAAGACCTTCACAGGATATGATCGATCTGGCAGTTAAATATAATGTTCCGACTTTCGTGACAGAGCGTACAACTTCCAGCTTTATGGCTGAAATTATCCGCTGGTTAGGTGTACAGCTTGCACCATGTATTTCCATCCATGGTGTGCTTGTGGATGTATATGGTGAAGGTGTCCTGATCACAGGTGAGAGCGGAATTGGCAAGAGTGAGGCTGCGCTGGAACTGATCAAACGAGGACATCGTCTTGTCAGTGATGATGTTGTAGAACTTCGTAAAGTCAGTGATGTGACGCTGGTGGGTTCGGCACCGGATATCACAAGACATTTCATTGAGCTTCGTGGTATTGGTATTATCGATGTCAAAACTCTGTTTGGTGTTGAGAGCGTTAAGGATACACAGTCTGTGGATCTGGTTATCAAACTGGAAGAGTGGGACAGAGACAAAGAATATGACCGTCTCGGCCTGCATGAGGAATATACAGAGTATCTTGGAAATAAGATTGTATGCCATTCTCTGCCTATCCGTCCGGGACGTAATCTGGCTATTATCGTTGAATCTGCGGCAGTTAACCACAGACAGAAGAAGATGGGATACAATGCAGCGGAAGAGCTGTACAAACGTGTTCAGGCAAACCTTGCAAAGAAACGTGAAGAAAAATAACTTAAAGTAATTTGGAGGATATCAGATATTATGGGAAAGTATTGTTTTGGAATTGACGTTGGTGGTACATCTGTAAAATGTGGACTCTTTCAGACAGACGGAGTCTTAGTTGAGAAATGGGAAATTCCTACACGTAAGGAGAACAGTGGAGAAGCAATCCTGCCGGATATTGCAAAGACAATCCTTGACAAGATCGCAGAGCGTAAGCTGGATAAAGAAGAAATCGACGGTGTGGGAATCGGGGTACCGGGACCTGTTAATGAGAGAGGGGAAGTGCCATGTGCGGTAAACCTTTTCTGGGGCTTTAAAGAAGTTACTAAGGAACTGACAGAACTGACAGGACTTCCGTCCAAAGCAGGAAACGATGCCAATGTAGCAGCACTTGGCGAAGCATGGAAAGGCGCAGCAGCAGGAGCTAAGAATGTCATTCTTGTAACTCTTGGAACAGGCGTTGGAGGTGGAATCATCGTTGATGGAAAGATCGTTGGCGGTGCTCATGGTGCAGGCGGAGAGATCGGTCATGCAGCAGTTAACCATGAAGAAAAAGAAGCCTGCAACTGTGGTAACTGTGGATGTCTGGAGCAGTATGCGTCTGCAACAGGTATCGTTCGCGTGGCACAGAGAACTCTGGCTGCTACAGATGAGCAGACTGTTCTTCGCAAATTTACAAAACTTTCAGCAAAGAATGTTCTGGATGCTTTTAAAGAGGGCGACAAAGTAGCCTGCGATGTTATGGCACAGGTAGGAGAAATGCTTGGCGGAACACTTGCTATGTTTGCATGTGTGACAGATCCGGAAGCCATCGTTATCGGCGGTGGTGTTTCCAAAGCCGGACAGCCATTGATCGACTGTATTCAGAAATACTATGAGAAATATGCTTTTACAGCATGCAAGAAAACACCGATCATTCTTGCAACTCTCGGAAATGATGCAGGTATTTACGGATCTGCGCGTATGGTTATTAAAGAAGTATAATATCTGAGAATCAATTTTGAAAATATATAAAAAATCCACAGTCCTGAGTTGACAGGACTGTGGATTTTTTGCAGTACAGGAACATCATTCGGAGGTGCTCCTGTACCGGTATTTTTGCATTAATAATAGTCGACCTGATAAGAGGAATCATCCTCGTTACCGTCACCGTTGTCATCGCTTCCGCCGGTATTATCAGTACCATCGTCACCGCTGTTACCGTTGCCATCGCTTCCGCCGGTATTATCAGTACCATCGTCACCGCTGTTACTGTTGTCATCAGTATTGTTACTGTCACCACTGTTGTCGGTATCTCCATTATCAGAGTTTCCGCTGTTATCAGTGTCAGTGGTGTTGTCAGTCTGATCAGAGGAATCTGTATCATAATTATAGTCATAATCATAATCATCACTGTCATAGAAATGCTGGTCACAGTATTCAGTAGGCATGGTACCTACGTCAAAGTATTCAGTGATCACCGGACAGCCGGCTCTTGGAAGAAGTCCGGTTTCCTCGCAGACACTTAACTTTTCTACACTTGCAGGCTTCTCGAATTCTTTGGAAGGAAGTCCCTCATGGATACGAGTCATAACCTTTTTCCATAAAGCTTTGTGGAAGTTACGCGCATAATCAGGTAATTTCTCATTGTTGTCATAACCGGACCATACTGCGCATGTATAATATGGTGTATAACCCACAAACCACAAGTCGTTATAGGCTTCGGTTGTACCTGTTTTTCCGGCAACAGGCATATTGTCAAGCTGGCAGGCTGTACCTGTACCCTGTTTTACAACATCCTCCATTGCACTGGTGAGAAGAAAAGCAGTACTTTCTTTGATTACGGAACGTTCGGCAGCAGTATTCTCGATCAGGACGTTTCCATTGTGATCCAGGATTTTTGTATAATAAATCGGTTTGATGTAGTTTCCACCGTTTGCGATGGCTGCATAGGATGCACACAGTTCAACATTTGTGACACCGCGGGTGATGCCGCCAAGCGCAGTGGCAAGGTTTGCATCGCTCCATACATTACCATTGGCATCTTTGTCAGCCTCTGTTCCATGAGCAAGGGTTGTAAAACCAAAGTTGTCCAGATATTTCAATCCAAGATCAGGAGTTACTTTTTCCAGACACTTGACGGCTACAACGTTAATGGAATTCTGGATCGCAGTACGGATCGTGGTTGTTCCGTTGTAAGAACGGGTTGCGTTGTTTACAGGGGAACCATCCGGATATTCATAAGGTTCGTCTTCAAATGTTGTTGCAAGAGTCATGCCTTTTTCATTTAAAGCAGGTGCATAAGTGGACACGATCTTAAAGGTAGAACCAGGCTGTCTGGTAGTGTCCGTTGCCCGGTTCAGTGTAAGACTTGCTGTTTTCTCTCCACGACCACCGATCAGAGCTTTTACATAGCCGGTATGCTGGTCGATCACACTCATGGAAGACTGTGGCTGAGGTGCGAAATTGACACGCTCTGCAAGAACTTTACTTCCGTTGGCGAGTATGCTTGCCTTATATTTGTCTACATAAGTCTGTCCATCTTCCGGGGAATCGAACAGAAGATCGAAATCGGGATCCTCATTCTGAAAATAAAGCTGCAGCATTTCCTTACTGTAGTTTACCTGATTTCCATCAGGATCGGTAACCGTCAGGGCATAGTCAAGTTCATACTGGACAGTGTCCGGATAATTGGAAGGATCTGCATATTCCTCATCCAGGATATTCTGGATCTTGGAATCCTGTGTTGTATATACTTTAAGTCCGCCGCTGTAGAGAAGATTGGTTGCCTGTTTTTTGGTGTAACCTTTGATATTCATCAGGTCGTTGATGATCTGATCTGTCAGTTCATCTTCAAAATATGTGTAAACAGTATTCTCAGTGCTGGAGTTCTTTTCCTGAGCGGCCTGGATACGGGAATAAACATCATCTGCAAGAGCTTCATCATACTGATCCTGAGTAATATAGTTCTGATCCAGCATATGCTGGAGAACTTCCTTGCGTCTCTTCCTGTTGCTGTCAGGATTGATGATCGGGTTAAATTTCGTCGGGTTCTGTGTGATACCTGCCAGAGTTACACATTCAGAAAGATTCAGATCCCATACATCCTTGTCAAAATACTGTCGTGCGGCAGCCTGTACACCGTAGGAACCGGCACCCAGGTTAATTGTGTTCAGGTAATTCTCAAGAATGGTGTCTTTATCAGTTTTTTTCTCAACCTGGACAGCAAGGTACTGTTCCTGGATTTTTCGCGTAAATCTTTCCAGCTGAGTAGATTCACTGGTCCAGTTGGTAAATACGTTATTCTTAAGAAGCTGCTGTGTGATCGTACTGGCACCTTCTGAGAAATCTCCGGTAGTGAGAGCTTTCATTCCGGCACGAAGAATACCTTTTACGTCAATACCGTTATGTTCATAGAAACGTTCATCCTCAATTGCGACAACTGCATGCTGCAGATCAACAGGTATCTGATCGAGAGTGACAGGCAGTCGGTTGGAATCCGGAGCAGCCAGTTTACGGATCTGATTCCCTGCATCATCGTAGAGAAAGGTTGCATAGCCCAGTGGCATAATATCAATATCATCAACATCAGGAGCAGTATCAATTACACCCCTGAATGACCCCACACCCAGACAGGTTACTGCGATGCAGAGTGCTATCAGTGATACGAACAGGACTCTGATGAAAGAAACTCTGGCGCGCTTTCCCATCATGGAAGAACGGGAAATCAGTGCCGTCCGTTTCTTTGCAGTCGACTTTTTACCGTAGTTCATGTTAAACCTCCTTTATAATCCGTTCTATTATATCAAATAAGAATAAGTAAATAAAGCAGAAAAATAAAAATTCACAATTGCTTTTGGATCTTTTTAATGGTTATTGTGTTTTTTTACAGGATTAGTATACACTGTGCTGGCACATTTTTGTAATTCATGGTACACTGAGTCAATAAGAGAACGGAAAGAGGAGTATGAGACATGCTTGAGAAATATAAGACAGTTTACGAGGGCGGGGAAGGCGAGATCGTGGAAAAGAAATCCAGATTTATTGCTACAGTGCGTCCTGTACAGACCGAAGAGGAGGCACTGGCCTTTATAGAGGAAATGAAGAAGAAATATTGGGATGCCAGACATAACTGCTATGTATATTCGGTGGGAAAGAACAGGGAATATACCAGATGCAGTGACGATGGTGAGCCGTCAGGCACTGCGGGAAGACCAATGCTGGATGTAATCCTGGGGGAAGATATTTATAATGTGGCAGCAGTAGTTACCAGATATTTTGGAGGGATACTTCTTGGAACAGGAGGTCTTGTCAGAGCATATTCCAGGAGTCTGCAGGAAGGTCTTGCCGCCAGCACAGTGATTGAGAAAACCTACGGAATTTCTATGGAAGTAGTTACGGATTATACCGGGATAGGCAAGATTCAGTATATTGCCGGAGAACAGAAATTACCGATCCTTGATTCTGAATACACTGACAGGGTAGTTCTGCATTTGCTGGTTCCGGCGGATCAGATTGCATTTGTAGAAAAAGCAATCACCGAGGGAACAAATGGAAGAGCGAAGATGAAGAAAGAGAAAGATCTTTACTATTCAGTGATTGACGGTGAAGTGAAAGTATTTACGGACTGATAAAATATGCCCCATGCAGCCTGAAAACTGCATGGGGCATAAACAGTCAGCGAATCAGCATTTCTCCGGTTCCGGATAATCAACACCGAAAGTTTCTACTGTCATGGATTTGATTTTCTGCTCGTCAAGCGGACGGTCGCTGTAATCGGTATCTTCTTCTGCAATACGGTTTACAACATCCATTCCTTCAGTGATCTTGCCGAATGCAGCATAAGCACCGTCAAGATGCGGAGCATCTTTGTGCATGATAAAGAACTGGCTTCCTGCTGAGTTTGGATGCATGGCGCGTGCCATGGAAAGAACACCTGCAGTATGTTTCAGATCATTTTTAAATCTGTTCTGAGTGAATTCACCCTTAATGCTGTATCCCGGACCGCCCATACCTGTTCCGTCCGGGCATCCTCCCTGGATCATGAAACCGTTGATCACACGATGGAAAATAAGTCCGTCATAGAAGCCTTTTTTTACAAGACTGATAAAGTTATTAACTGTATTCGGTGCAATCTCAGGATATAATTCTGCTTTCATCACATCGCCATTATCCATGGTAATTGTAACTATCGGATTTGCCATAGTTTCAAGTCTCCTTTTCAAAAAGTATTGTATTTCATTGTTCGCTCTATTATAATATGCAAAGAACAATTCTGCAAGAAAAAGGTGGAAAAGATGATTATAGAGACAAAAACACCACAGGAAACATTTGAGGTGGGAAAGAAGATCGGAGAGAATGCGAAACCGGGTCAGATTTATACTCTGACAGGTGATCTTGGAGTTGGAAAAACCGTATTTACCCAGGGAGTTGCGTCAGGGCTTGGGATCACAGAGCCTATCTGCAGCCCGACATTCACGATCATTCAGGAATACGAAAGCGGACGTCTTCCTTTATATCATTTTGATGTTTACCGTATCGGTGACATTGAGGAAATGGAAGAAATCGGATATGACGATTATTTCTTCGGACAGGGAATCTGTCTGATCGAATGGGCTGATCTGATCAAAGAAATCCTTCCGGAAAAGCTGATCAAAGTAACCATAGAGAAAGATCTGGAGAAAGGCTTTGATTATAGAAGGATTACAGTGATTGGTCCGGAGAACAGTTAGGAGGTAGAAATGAAAATTTTAGCTTTGGACAGCTCAGGAATTGTTGCATCTGTAGCAGTTGTGGAAGATGATACATTACTGGCTGAGTATACTGTAAATTATAAGAAAACACATTCTCAGACTTTGCTTCCGATGTTAGATGAGATTGTGAAGATGACAGAACTGGAACTGGAATCCGTAGATGCTATTGCAGTGGCAGCGGGACCGGGATCCTTTACAGGACTCCGTATCGGCTCGGCAACAGCCAAAGGCCTGGGACTTGCCCTGAAGAAACCATTGGTAGCAGTACCGACAGTAGATGCACTGGCATATAATCTTTATGATGCACAGGGATTGATCTGTCCGATCATGGATGCCAGAAGAAAGCAGGTATATACAGGAATTTACAGATTTGAAGAGCATCAGCTTATGACTTTGAAAGAACAGTGGGCAGCACCGATCGAGGAACTGCTGGAAGAACTGAATCAGAGAGGAGAGATGGTTACATTTTTGGGAGACGGTGTACCTGTATTTCGTGAACTGATCGCAGAGAAACTGCAGGTTCCGTATTCTTTTGCACCGGCTCATGTAAATAAACAGAGAGCAGCGGCAGTGGCAGCTCTTGGCAGTATTTATTATAAAGAAGGACGCACAGAGACTGCTATGGAACATATCCCGGAATATCTCCGTGTTTCCCAGGCAGAGCGTGAGCGTGCAGAGAGAGAAAAAGAGCAGAAACCGGCAGGTACAAAAATATGATCCTGCGGGAAATGCTTGTGGATGACCTGGATCAGGTAATGGAGATTGAGCAGGATCTTTTTCATGTGCCATGGACAAAAGAAGGTTTTTTTACTTTTCTGACCAGGGATGATGCCATGTTTCTGGTGGTGGAAGAGAAAGAAAAGATTCTGGGTTACTGCGGTCTTCTTATGGTTCTGGATGAGGGAGATATTACCAATGTGGCTGTGCGCAGGGACAGACAAAAAGAAGGAATTGGCGCTTTTCTGATGCAGAGCCTGATCCGCCTTGCAGCAGAGAGGGAGGTTACGACAATCCATCTGGAAGTACGTGTGGGAAATGAGACTGCAATTCGTCTCTATGAACGTATGGGATTTACCGGAGATGGAATACGTAAGGCATATTACAGTGATCCTGTGGAGGATGCGCTGCTTATGACCAGACATCCCGAATGAAAAAGAAATGAAAGCAGAAAAAATCAGCAGCCGGACCATACACCTTTTAAGGGAATTGCCGGAAGCTGGAAAATAGAGGGAATATATGTTAGATGTATGTTTAGTTGGAACCGGTGGAATGATGCCTCTGCCTCGCAGATGGTTGACTGCGCTTATGACAAGATATAACGGGAGCAGTCTGCTCATTGACTGTGGTGAAGGTACTCAGGTAGCAATTAAGGAGAAGGGATGGAGCTTTAAACCTATTGATGTGATTTGTTTTACTCATTATCATGGAGATCATATCAGTGGGCTTCCGGGACTTCTTCTTACTATGGGAAATGCAGACCGCACAGAACCATTGACTCTGGTAGGTCCCAAAGGTCTGGAGAGAGTGGTCAATGCACTTCGCGTCATTGCACCGGAGCTTCCGTTTGAAATTAAATTTATTGAGATTACACAGCCGGAGCAGGTCATTGAATTAAATGGCTATCGTATTACGGCTTTTAAAGTGAACCATAATGTACTCTGTTATGGCTATACCCTTGAGATTCTCCGCCAGGGAAAATTCTCGGCTGAGAGAGCGAAAGAGCAGGATATTCCACTGAAATACTGGAATCCGCTCCAGAAAGGGCAGACCATCGAAGCAGACGGTATTACCTATACACCGGAGATGGTACTTGGACCTGCGAGAAAAGGAATCAGGCTTACTTATACAACAGATACCAGACCAACAGAATCTATCCTGCGAAATGCAAAGGAATCGGATCTGTTTATCTGTGAAGGAATGTACGGAGAAGATGACAAAGCAGACAAAGCACGCGGATACAAGCATATGACTTTCCGCGAGGCGGCGGTTTTGGCTCGTGATGCCCGGGTAAAGGAGATGTGGCTGACACATTACAGTCCGTCTCTGGTCAGACCGGATGAGTTTATGGATAAAGTTCGTGAAATTTTTCCAAATGCATATCCGGGAAAAGACGGAAAGAGTCTGGAATTAAATTTTGAGGAATAATATGTCACTGAAACTGATTATGAACAAGTAGTAAAACGGATGACTTATCCGTCGGATATATGAGGAACAGAAAATGAAAGATACATTAATTCTTGCAATTGAGAGTTCCTGTGATGAGACTGCAGCTTCTGTTGTCAAAAACGGAAGAACTATTCTGTCAAATGTGATTTCTTCACAGATCGCTCTTCATACTTTATACGGTGGGGTAGTGCCGGAAATTGCTTCCCGTAAACATATTGAAAAGATTAACCAGGTAATTGAACAGGCACTGGCAGATGCAGATGTAACTCTTGATGATCTGGATGCAATTGGTGTCACTTATGGTCCGGGACTTGTAGGTGCACTTCTTGTGGGCGTTGCTGAGGCGAAGGCAATTGCTTATGCAAAGAAGCTTCCACTGGTAGGGGTCCACCATATTGAGGGCCATGTGTCAGCAAATTATATTGAACATCCGGATCTTGAACCTCCATTTTTATGTCTGATCGTGTCAGGAGGACATACACACCTTGTGATCGTTAAGGATTATGGAGAATTTGAAATCCTGGGACGTACCCGTGATGATGCTGCAGGCGAAGCTTTTGACAAAGTTGCAAGAGCTATCGGACTGGGATATCCGGGAGGACCAAAGGTAGACAAGCTCTCTAAAGAGGGAAATCCCAATGCAATTGAGTTTCCAAAAGCTAAAATTGGAGATTGTCCGTACGATTTCAGCTTCAGTGGTGTAAAATCAGCAGTGTTGAATTATATTAATCATGCGCAGATGACCGGAGAAGAGATAAACAGAGCAGATCTGGCAGCATCTTTCCAGAAAGCGGTAGTTGATGTGCTGGTGGAGCATACAATGCTTGCAGCCAAAGATTATGGGATGACTAAGATTGCAATTGCAGGCGGAGTGGCTTCGAATGGAACGTTAAGAGCGGCAATGGAAGAAGCATGTAAGAAAAATAATTACAGTTTTTATCGGCCGTCACCGATCTTCTGTACAGACAATGCAGCAATGATCGGAGTAGCTGCTTATTATGAATATATTAAAGGTACACGTCATGGCTGGGATCTGAATGCTGTGCCGAATCTTAAACTGGGAGAGCGTTGAGATGTCAGAAAGAAATACGGCCATTGTTCTGGCAGCAGGGCAGGGAAAAAGAATGCACAGTAAAGTACAGAAGCAGTTCCTGGAGATACAGGGATACCCGGTTCTGTATTATTCCCTGCGCTGTTTTCAGGAAAGTCCGCTGATTCAGGATATTATTCTTGTGACAGGAGAGGAATCTATCTCCTACTGTAAAGAAGAAATCGTGCAAAAATATGGATTTACAAAGGTATCGGCAGTAATCCCGGGAGGAAAAGAACGCTATGATTCTGTCTATGCAGGTCTTTGTGAATGCAGAGACTGTGAATATGTATTGATCCATGACGGTGCAAGACCTTTTGTGACAGAAGAAATTCTTAAACGTGGTCTGCAGAAAGTGAAGGAAACAGGTGCATGTGTGATTGGTATGCCTTCTAAAGATACAGTCAAACTTTCTGATGAAGAGGGATATGTAAAAGAAACTCCAAACAGAAAGTGTGTGTGGACAATTCAGACCCCGCAGATTTTTTCGTATTCACTGATACGTGAGGCTCATGACAGCATTCGTCAGAAAGATATGAGCAAAATTACAGATGATGCCATGGTAGTAGAGCAGGAGACAGGGGCAAAGGTTGCTCTGGCAGAGGGATCTTATCAGAATATTAAGATCACAACACCGGAGGATCTTGATATCGCGGAAGCATTTTTGAAACATTAAAGAATGTTTTGTGATTGAAAAATGCCGTATTTTAGCGGGTTTTATGGGAAACCTGGGAAGATAAAAATAAAAATTGAAAAAAATGTAAAAAAGTTGTTGACAGATGCGGGTATTGATGCTAGAATATCACTTGCGTCGGCGGTGAGAACACAACGAACGCAGTCAACAACATATGGAGAGATATCGAAGTGGTCATAACGAGGCGGTCTTGAAAACCGTTTGTCCGCAAGGGCGCG
>OBYQ01001434.1_pt1 | contig 11068 bp, 11 predicted proteins | sample 1538221 | NCBI WGS metagenome assembly OBYQ01 (sample SAMEA2580200, study PRJEB22360) | human gut metagenome | biome: human gut; feature: human-associated habitat; material: faeces | place: Denmark | collected 2008/2010
ACTGCCTTCTGTCAGTGCCGGAAGGTCCACAGGCAGCCCTGCACCGGATATGATCAAGTCTGCACCTGCTTTTACTGCTGCCTTTACATGATCTGCATATCCTTTTAAAGCCGTCATAATGTTATATCCGATGATTCCGTTTTCTGAAATTTGACGTGCTTTTTGCATTTCTTTTCCAATCGCACGAAGGTTGGCCTCCTCCGGATGTTTATCAAAATCCGGTTCCCGATATCCGATCTGAGCAGTGGATATCACTCCGATTCCGCCGGCTTTCGCCACACTTCCCGCCAGCCTTCCCAGACTGATTCCTACACCCATTCCCCCCTGGATCAAAGGAACTTTTGTTATTTTTTCTCCGATTTTTAAGTTTTCCATATTTTACTTCTTTCTATGGTATTTTTATGTTGTTACATCTTCCGGAAACGCTCGTAACGCTGCACTGCCAGCTCCTCAGGCGAGAAATTGCAGTGCGTGTCCAGAAACTCTGTGATCTTTTTTTGAAGAACAAAAACCACAGACTGCATGGTTTCTTCTGTATACACTTCTGGTTCCGCAATGACAGCTTCAATCACGCCAAGTTTCTTCAGATCTGCTGCTGTCAATTTCATCACCTCTGCCGCTTCACTTGCGCGTTTGCTGTCTTTCCACAAGATGCTCGCAAACCCTTCCGGAGACAGCACAGAATATATCGCATTTTCCAGCATCCAGACTTCATCCGCGACTGCCAGCGCCAATGCACCTCCGCTTCCGCCTTCACCGATCACAACAGACAGAACCGGAACCTTCATGGATGACATTTCAAACAGGTTTCTTGCAATGGCTTCTCCCTGCCCCCGCTCTTCTGCCTCTATACCGCAAAATGCCCCCGGTGTATCCACAAACAGAAGAATCGGCCGTTTAAATTTCTCGGCCTGCTTCATCAGACGAAGTGCTTTTCGATATCCTTCCGGAGACGGCATTCCAAAATGATGCGCTACATTTTCTTTGGTAGATTTTCCCTTCGCCTGTGCGATCACTGTAACCGGAATCCCCGCAAACCTCGCGATTCCACCAATGATTGCAGGATCATCTCCATAACAGCGGTCTCCATGAAACTCCAGAAAATCGGAAAAAAGTGTACGGATATAATCCTGTCCTACAGGCCGGTCATTTTTTCTGGAAATTGTGACCCGTTCCCACGCATCTTTTTCCTGTACAGACTGCCGTTCTTTTTCCACTGCCTGTATCGGACTTTGAGTAACAGAACCTTTAAAATTCTGATGCATCTGCAGAATATTTGCAAGAACAGTTCTCATCTCTTTTCGCTCTACGATACGATCGATAAAGCCGTGTTCCAGTAAAAATTCAGAACGCTGAAAGCCTTTCGGCAGTTTTTCCCCGATAGTCTGTTCAATGACTCTCGGACCTGCAAATCCAATCAGCGCTTTCGGCTCTGCCAGGATTACATCTCCCAGCATTGCAAAGCTGGCAGTCACCCCGCCTGTGGTCGGATCTGTCAGCACCGAAACATAGAGAAGTCCCGCATCACTGTGCTGTTTTAATGCAGCTGCCGTTTTCGCCATCTGCATCAGAGATACAATTCCCTCCTGCATTCTGGCACCGCCGGAACAGGCAAATATAATCACCGGGAGCTGTTCCTTTGTGGCGCGTTCCACCGCTCTTGTGATTTTTTCTCCCACAACCTGTCCCATGCTCGCCATCAGAAACCGCCCGTCACACACCGCGATCACCGCAGGATTGCCCTCGATAGATGCTTTTCCGGTCACAACAGCTTCTGAAAGTCCGGTCTTTTCCTTCAGACTTTTTACCTTTTCCTCATATCCCTTAAACTCCAGCGGATTGACAAATTCCATGTCTTTCTCCCACTCTTCAAAGGAATCTTCATCCACAGTCATCCGGATTCTTTCATATGCGTGCACCCGGAAGTACCCCTGACATTTCGGACAGATATAGCCTGCACTTTTTACCTCTTCCGTCAGAATCGCAGCGCCGCATTTATTGCACTTCTTCAGGAGTCCTTCCGGAACTTCCGGCCGTTCGCTTTTCAGCGGAATATAACTTTTTCGATTTTTCTTAAACATATTCTGCAGTTTCATATACTTGCTTCCTTTTTACTGATTTTCCATCGTTTCAATAAATTCAATATCGGTATTTCCACTTACAAAATCGGGATGATGTAAAATGTCATACTGATAATCCACATTGGTCTGAATTCCCTCAATGATCACTTCACCCAATGCACTTCGCATTTTCAGAATTGCTTCTTCTCTGCTTTTGGCATGCACGATCAGCTTTGCCAGCATGGAATCGTAATACGGCGGCACTGTATATCCACTGTAGATCGCCGTATCAATCCGCACCCCTTTTCCGCCTGGCAGATAGACATCTGTGATAGTTCCCGGAGAAGGGCGGAAATTCTTTACCGGATCCTCGGCATTGATTCTGCATTCAATAGCATGACCATTTAAGGAAATGTCTTCCTGCGAAACTTTTAGCTTCTCTCCATCTGCGATCCGAATCTGCTCCTTAATCAGATCGATTCCTGTCACCCACTCTGTGACCGGATGCTCTACCTGAATCCGGGTATTCATTTCCATAAAATAAAAGGCTCCGCTTTTCTCCAGCAGAAACTCAATCGTTCCCGCATTGGTATACCCTGCTGCCTTTGCCGCCCGCACAGCGGCCTCTCCCATTGCTTTACGCAGCTTCGGATTTAACGCCGAAGATGGAGATTCCTCGATCAGCTTCTGATGATTCCTCTGGATCGAACAGTCCCGCTCTCCCAGATGCACTACATTTCCATGCTTGTCTGCCAGAATCTGAAATTCAATATGACGCGGATGCTCAATAAAATGTTCGATATACATGGCATCATCACCAAAGGCATTTTTTGCCTCACTCTGAGCCGTCAGAAATGCGGACTCAAATTCCTCCTCTGAATATGCGGTGCGCATTCCTTTTCCGCCGCCTCCAAGCGCTGCTTTGATCATCACCGGATATCCCACTTCCCCGGCAATTCGTTTCCCGTGCTCTGCTTCGTATATACATTCACTGCATCCGGGAATAACCGGTACATTGGCTGCTTCCATAGTCTGCCTGGCAATCGATTTATTTCCCAGTTTTTGAATCACAGAAGAAGACGGTCCGATAAAGATGATTCCACATTTTTCACAAAGCTCTGCAAATCTGCTGTTTTCTGACAGAAATCCAAATCCCGGATGGATCGCATCTGCACCGGATGTCAGCGTGGCACTTAATATATTTTCCATACTCAGATAGCTTTGTGCAGACGGCGCCGGACCGATACACACTGCCTCATCTGCCAGCTGTGTATGCAGCGCTTCTTTGTCTGCCTCTGAATAAACAGCCACAGTCAGAATGCCCATCTCCCGGCATGCCCGAATGATCCGGACTGCAATCTCACCTCTGTTTGCAATCAATATTTTTTCTATCATCTCTACTCACCTACCATAAATGTCAGCTGTGCACTGGCTACCACGTTTCCATTCACAGATGCCACTGCTTCCCCGACTCCTACCGGCCCTTTTCGTTTGATGATCTTTGTCTCCAGCTTCAGTTTGTCTCCCGGAAATACCATTCCTTTAAATCTGCAGTTCTGCACACCTCCGAAAAATGCGATCTTCCCCTGATTTTCCGGAACACTTAAGATCGCGACTGCACCGACCTGTGCCAGAGCCTCTAAAATAAGAACTCCCGGCATCACTGCTTTCTTTGGAAAGTGTCCCCGGAAGAATTCTTCCCGGTAAGTCACACACTTATATCCCACCGCAAATTCTCCGGGTTCAAAATCTTCAATCGCATCCACAAGTAAAAACGGATGTCTGTGAGGAATGATTTCCTGTATCTGTTCAATGTTCAATGCTTTCATATTCTGCACCTGCCTATCTCACGATAAAAAGCGGCTGTCCGTATTCTACCGGCGCTCCGTTTTCTACCAGTATTTCTTCTATCGTTCCGTCAAACTCACTTTCAATCTCATTCATCAGCTTCATTGCTTCCACGATTGCCAGAATCTTTCCTTTCTGTACCTGCTCTCCCACCTGTACAAACGGATCTGCATCCTCTGCCGGTGATGCATAGAAGGTTCCCACCAGCGGGGATTTGATCACATTTCCCGATTTTTTCTCCGAAGAATCCTGTGGCTGCTCTGATGCTCTGGCCGGCACAGACTCACTTTGCTCTGCAAGTCTGACTTCCCCTTTTTCTTTTTTTAAAGAAATCTTAAAGTCTCCCTCTTCATATTTGAATTCCCCGAGATTCGAGGATGAAACTGTCTGGATCAGTTCTACCAACTGCTCAAATTTCATATTATCTACACTACCCTTCATATTTTTTCAGCAACAGTGACGCATTGTGTCCTCCAAACCCGAGAGAATTCGTCAGCGCATATGTGATCTCTTTTTCAACCGGTGCGCCGATTGCATAATCCAGACTGCACTCTTCCTCTGTCTCTTTGGTTCCCATGGTCTGGTGGATGAATCCATCCTGGATACTTTTCACGCATGTAACAAATTCCACCCCGCCGGCTGCTCCCAGAAGATGTCCGATAATCGATTTCGTAGAATTGACAACAACCTGATCTGCCGCTGCTCCCAGTGCATACCGGATTGCTCTTGTCTCATACAGATCATTGTGATGGGTACTCGTTCCATGTGCATTGATGTAATCGATCTGCTCCGGCTGTGCGCCTGCCTCTTCCATCGCAAGCTTCATCGCCATCCCGGCTCCCTCTCCGTTTTCTGCCGGAGACGTAATATGGTACGCATCTCCCGTTGCCCCGTATCCGACAACTTCTGCGTAAATTCTGGCTCCCCGCTTCTTCGCATGCTCCAGTTCTTCCAGCATTACGATCCCGGCTCCCTCTCCTAACACAAATCCATTTCTGTCTTTGTCAAAAGGAATGGAGGCTCTCTTAGGATCCTCAGAATCCGAAAGTGCCGTCAGCGCCGTAAATCCTGCCACGCCGCTTGGGCAGATACAGCTTTCTGCACCTCCTGCCACGCAGAGATCCAGATCTCCATATGCAATCGCACGAAATCCGTCTCCGATACAATGCGTTCCTGATGCGCATGCTGTCACAACACTGGTACATTTTCCTTTGAATCCCAGCTGAATGGAAACATTTCCTGCTGCCATATTGGAGATCATCAGCGGAACCATCAGAGGATTCACTCTGGATGGCCCTTTCTGCAGAATTTTTTCGTAATTTGTCTCCACAGCCTGAAGGCTTCCAATCCCTGAACCAACGATCACCCCCGCCCGATACGGGTTCTCCTGACTCATATCAATTTTCGCATCTTCAAAGGCTTCCTTTGCCGCGGCTACTGCATACTGGGCGAACGGCTCCATTCTCTTCGCTGCTTTGAAATCCATCCGCTCTTTTGCCGAAAATCCTTTCACCTCTGCCGCCAGTTTTACCTTGTATTCTGAAGTATCAAACTTTGTGATGGGACCGATTCCCACCTTTCCTTCCCGCACACTGCTCCAGAACTCCTCCACTGTGTTTCCCACAGGTGTCACTGCTCCAAGCCCGGTCACTACCACTCTTCTTTTCATACTGTTCTCCTTTTCTACATTGCCATACCGCCATCCACATTCAATACCTGGCCGGTGATATATCCTGCTTTGTCTGATGCAAGAAACCAGACCGCTTCTGCCACATCTTCCGGATTTCCAAAACTCCCCAGCGGAATCTGACTCTTTGCATGATCCTGCACCTGTTCAGAAAGAACTTCTGTCATTTCTGTTTTGATAAATCCCGGCGCCACTGCATTGACTGTAATTCCTCTGGATGCGAGTTCTCTTGCCGCAGATTTGGTCAGCCCGATCACACCTGCTTTGGATGCACTGTAGTTTGCCTGTCCTGCATTTCCCAGAATACCGGATACTGAAGAAATATTGATGATCCGCCCCGCCTTCTGACGAAGCATCTGCCTGGATGCAAACCGGATTCCGTTAAAGGTTCCCTTTAAATTCGTCTGAAGTACCGCATCATAATCGGATTCCGTCATTTTCATGAGCAGTCCGTCTCGCGTGATCCCTGCATTGTTAACCAGAATATCCAGTCTTCCATAAGTTTCTATCACATCTTTAAAAAATGCTTCACAGGCAGAAAAATCAGAAACATCACATCCATAGATTCCTGCATTTCCCCCTTGTTCTTTAATTGTTTGCTGCACCTGTTTTGCCTGTTCTTCATTGCCACGGTAATTGATGACAACAAAAACGCCCTCTTCTGCCAGTTTTTCTGCAATTGCTCTTCCTATTCCACGGGAAGCTCCTGTTACGACCGCCACTTTCTGTTCTAACATAATTCTTTTCCTGCTTTCTCAATATCTTCCCATGTGGAAACCTGATATACCTTCACATCACGGTTGATCTTCCGTAAAAATCCGGATAACGTACGTCCTGGTCCAATCTCTACAAAGGTATCCACACCCTGTCTGATCATCTCTTCCACACTCTGCTGCCAGCGAACCGGTGCTGCGATCTGCTGTATAAGCAATTCTTTTGTTTCCTCAATATCGGAAACATACTGCCCGCTCACATTCGTCACATACGGGATCTGAAGGGGTGAAAATTCAATCTGATCCAGTACCTCTTTTAACTGTCCTGCCGCTTCCTGTAACATCGGAGAATGAAATGGACCACTGACGTTTAACGGAAGTACCCGTTTTGCTCCTGCATCCTTTAAAACTGCCCCTGCCTGCTCTACACTTTCTTTCCATCCGGTGATCACAATCTGCCCCGGACAGTTATAGTTTGCAATACTCACTCCTTCAATCCCAGCGATCGCGGCTTCAATCTTTTCGGCATCCAGGCCAAGTACCGCAGCCATCGCGCCTTTTCCATCCGGAACGGCGTTCTGCATCAAAATGCCTCTCTTTCGAACTGCCAGGATCGCATCCTCGATCTGCATCCCTCCTGCCGAAGCAATGGCACAATATTCTCCCAGACTCAACCCTGCCGTTACATCCGGCTTCACACCGGATGTACGCAGCACCTGCTCCATTGCCATACAGACCGTAACAAGTGCTGCCTGGGTATATTCCGTCTGATGAAGATTTTCATTTTCCTCAAAACACAAGGATTTCATATCCAGCTTCAGAAGCCCGGATGATCGGTCAATGATATTTCTCGCAATCTCGCTGTGTTCGTAAAAATCTTTTCCCATTCCGGCTGTCTGCGCTCCCTGTCCGGGAAACATAAATGCTATTTTACTCATGCTTGGAAACTCCTTTTAACAATTTTTCTGCCTGCTCGGTGAGATTCTGTATGATCTCCTCACAGGAAAGTATCTCTTTTACCATTGCCGCAGACTGGCCTGCCATCACACTTCCATTTGTCACATCTCCGTCCACAACCGCTTTTCTAAGCCCCACCAGCGTCAAAAGCTCCAGTTCTTCAAACGGAACCCCCGCCTGTTCTTTTTCCAGGTATATTTTTGTCATCTGATTGCGAAGCGCACGAACCGGATGCCCAGTGCTTCGTCCGGTGACTCTGGAATCAATATCTCTGGCTTTTATAATACAGTTTTTATAGTTTTCGTGAACCTGTGCTTCTCTGGATGCCACAAACCTGGTACCAATCTGTACCCCTTCTGCTCCCAGCATGAATGCCGCAGCCATCCCCCGTCCGTCTGCAATTCCACCGGCCGCAATGACCGGTACATTCACCGCATCGACTACCTGAGGTACCAGCACCATGGTCGTATTCTCGCCGATATGCCCGCCTGCTTCTGTGCCTTCTGCCACCAGTGCATCTGCTCCGCACCGCTCCATCCGCTTCGCAAGGGCAACAGACGCAACCACCGGAATCACTTTGATTCCAGCCTCTTTCCAGAGACTCATATATTTTTCCGGCGAACCCGCTCCCGTTGTCACAACCGGAACTTTTTCTTCTGCCACCAGCTCTGCCACTTCTTTCGCATAAGGGCTCATCAGCATAATATTGACGCCAAACGGCTTGTCGGTTCTTCTTTTCACTTCCTGAATCTGAGCGCGCACCCACTCGGCAGGCGCACTGGCTGCTCCGATGATCCCAAGCCCTCCGGCATTCGAAACTGCCGCTGCCAGATGACTCTCCGCAACCCAGGCCATACCTCCCTGTACAACAGGAGATTCAATCCCCAAAAGTGTGGTAATCTTTGTCTTCATGCCAGTATCCTTCCTTCTATTTGTGTGCTTCCAGATATTTTACAACGTCTCCTACTGTCTGGATCTGCTCCAGATCTTCCGACGGAATCTCTACCTCAAATGCTTCTTCAAACGCCATCACCATTTCAAACAGATCCAGAGAATCTGCTCCCAGATCTTCTTTAAAGGATGTCTCCTCTGTAATTGTTCCTGCGTCTGCTCCTAATGATTCTGCTGTAATTTCTTTGATTTTTTCTAACATAATTTTCTTCCTTTCTTTTACCATTCCAACAGACTTCCCGCCCAGGAAAGTCCTGCTCCAAATCCTGCAAGTATCAGTTTGTCTCCTTTTTGCAACCGCCCTTTTCGATTCCATTCATCCAAAAGAATGGGAATGCTTGCCGCAGAGGTATTTCCATATTCCTGCAGATTCATCGGAAATCTGGAAAGTTCTGCCCCGATCCGCTTCGCCGCTGCTTCAATGATCCTCTGATTGGCCTGATGCAAAAAGAAGTAAGAAATCTCTTCCTTTTCTGTCTGTGCCTTCTGCAGCAATTCCTCCACGATCTCCGGGACTCTTCGGACTGCAAATTTAAATACGCTCTGTCCATCCATCTGAATATAGGCGTCCTTCTCCCGCCCCGGAGCATCCCAGTCTTTTCTGTGACGGCTGTATCCGGTCAGCACAGCTCCTTTTCTTCCATCCGAATGTGCCGCCTGGACAAACATCCCCCCCTCTTCTGCCCGGAGGACAACTGCTCCTGCTCCGTCTCCGAATAAAATACAGGTACTGCGGTCTCTCCAGTCCACCACATGAGACATGCTGTCTGCCCCGATCACAAGCGCCGTCCGGTAAATCCCGGCACGGATATATGCCTGAGCGGTCTGAAGCGCAAATAAAAATCCGCTGCATGCTGCATTGAGATCAAATCCCGCCGCATGCTCTGCCTGTATTTCTCTTTGCACTTCACATGCCGTAGATGGAAAAACAGTCTCCGGCGTGGAGGTTGCCACCAGGATCAGATCCACTTCTTCTGCCAACATCCCGGCCTGCGCAAGTGCTCTTTTGGCTGCCATGGCTGCCATATAAGACGTGGTCTCCTGTTCTGCCAGATGCCGTCTGGCGATTCCCGTCCGTTCACGGATCCAGGCGTCATTTGTATCCACCAGGTTTGCCAGTTCTTCATTTTCCACGATTCTGGCCGGCACATAAGAGCCGGTTCCGCATATTCTTCCTGTCATCTTTTCTCTCCATTATTTTTGTTTCAAAATATTTTTATTTTAAAATACTTTGATATTCAAACTATATCACAAAAAATAAATTTGTCAATCCTATTTTTTTGCCCTATAATAAAACATGAATTTTTTCAAGAAAGACGAGGCGATTTTTATGAATTCTGTTCCGACAGAAAATCCACTGGGTTATGAACCACTTCCCAGACTTTTAAAATCTTTTGCAGTCCCAAGCATTATCGCAATGCTTGTCAGTTCTTTGTATAACATCGTAGACCAGGTATTTATCGGCCAGGGAGTCGGCTATCTCGGTAATGCAGCTACTAATGTTGCGTTTCCTCTGACCACCATCTCTCTTGCCATCGCACTTCTGATCGGCATCGGAAGTGCTTCACTGTTTTCCCTGAATCTGGGAGCCGGCGAAAAAGAGGACGCCGCGCAGGTCGTAGGGACTGCATTTACAATGATGCTTGTCTTTGGTGTGATCTACGCCGTACTGATCGAGATTTTTCTCGTTCCGCTGCTCACCGCATTCGGTGCAACAGCCGAAATCATGCCATATGCCAAAGAATACACCCGGATCACCGCAATCGGTATGCCTTTTCTGATTGTCAACAATGGGATGAGCAACCTCGCCCGGGCAGACGGAAGTCCGAAATTTTCCATGACCTGTATGCTGATCGGTGCGATCATCAACACCATACTGGATCCGGTCTTTATTTTTATCTTTAAACTGGGAGTTGCAGGTGCTGCGTGGGCAACGATCATCGGACAGATTGTATCCTGTCTGGTTGCCGTCAGCTATTTAAAGCGATTCCGAAATGTGGAACTAAAAGCGCATTATTTCCGGCTTCACAGAAAGCTTTGTTTAAAAATCGCTTCCCTCGGCATGAGCAACAGTTTAAATCAGGTAGCGCTCACATTTGTACAGATCGTACTGAATAATTCACTGACCTATTACGGAGCACTTTCTCCTTACGGAAAAGAAATCCCGCTGGCAGCCTGTGGAATTGTTATGAAAACAAATGCGATCCTGCTGGCAGTCATCATCGGAATCTCTCAGGGCTCCCAGCCAATCATCGGGTTCAACTACGGTGCAAAACAGTATGATCGTGTCCGCGGCGTTTATAAACTGGCAATCCAGTGTAATCTGGTCATATCTCTGATTGGATTTCTTTTGTTCCAGCTATGTCCACGCCAGATTATCTCCCTGTTCGGAACGGGAGATGCTCTTTATTTTGAGTTTGCCGTCAAATTTATGCGGATTTTCCTGTTTATGGTCCTCTTAAACGGCGTACAGTTATTATCATCCAATTTCTTTGCCGCAATCGGAAAACCAGTCAAAGGAATGCTGCTCTCCCTCACCCGTCAGGTTTTCTTCCTGATACCGCTGCTTTTCATTCTTCCGCTGTTTTTGGGAATCGACGGAATTATGTATGCGGGACCGGTAGCTGATGCCATTGCGTTCCTTACTTCTGTGTTCTTGATTTCACGCGAAATGAAGAAGATGAAACTGGCAGAAATAGCTAAATAATATGAATAATTCAAAAAAATAAAAAAATTTAGATTTTTTTGAATTTAGGGGTTTACAAATCGATTCCACTATGGTATTATACATTTTGTCAGGCGGACAGCCGACAAGAAACGCGGAAGTGGCGGAATGGCAGACGCGCTAGATT
>OBYQ01001435.1_pt1 | contig 11063 bp, 6 predicted proteins | sample 1538221 | NCBI WGS metagenome assembly OBYQ01 (sample SAMEA2580200, study PRJEB22360) | human gut metagenome | biome: human gut; feature: human-associated habitat; material: faeces | place: Denmark | collected 2008/2010
GTTAGCCAGTAAATCTTTTAACTCATTTTGAAAAGACTGCATTGCTCCTGCCAGTAAACTACGGCTGATTCCCGTAAATTTGTGCACGCGGTCCAGAAATTCGTCCTGACCGATAGTCCCTTTGGGAACAATGCGGGGATGAAGGGGTTGTTTTTCTCCTGTCTGCTTGATATCGGGAGTCTCGTAAAGGTCATACTGTGCGCTCATAACTTAAGTTATTTTGTTGTGTTATTAATGTTTCCGTTCCTATAAACTAAGGAATCCGGCTTAAATATTAATTCGTTCTACTACAGTTCCCCGTGCGTACCACTATAGTGGGGCACAAGGGGAACTATAGTTCTTCTTTCGTACCACTATAGTGGCACGAAAGAAGATTTGCATACAAAGTTATTAATATTAAAGAGAAAAGGGTTAACCTTACGAGGTTTTTGCGTTAATTATTTATTTCCAGCCGCAATTCCTCTTGCATCACCTTGCTTTTCCCATCCTTTGTGTATCGGTACGACAGCAGAAATACATTATAAGTATGACCGAAAGATTCCTCTACCTTGAATGTATTGGGGTATTTGGAGTCACCGTCTATCTGAGTTACCTCAATATCCTTGTACGGCTTTATCGTGACATGATTGTTTTCCTCCACTTGCAGTATGATGGCGGTTTTGTTGATGTGATCCACATTGCTTTCAAAAGACTCCGTTCCGGCTATCACGCGTACGCTGTTGTGGGTGAGTGGAAACATCTTCTTGTTACCTGCGGTTGCCATCCCGTCTGCCAGACCGGTCATTGAATAGTAAACGTTTTCGCCCTGCGTTGCATAATCGTTCTTGATAAGTATTTGATATAGAATGGTGTTTTTGCTTTCATTAATCTCGACACCGGAGATATCCGTAGCTTTTAATCCTACGAAGTAGGTAGAATCCGGCGACAGTCCTTCGGGACGTATCTTGATCATGGTTCTGCCTGTCCGTTCGCCTGCATTGATCTGAATCTTGTAATCTACGATCTCGTATTTGTCACTGGACAGGAATTTGGCATAGCAGGCTTCATCGACGTCGTAAAGAGACCGATTGTAGAATTCCAGTGAAGTCAGGTCTTCTTCCAGCCCGATCACCATGTCTTGTTTCGGGGCATGGGTACCTCCGGTGCAGGCTGCGATATATCCTGTCGCCTCTTCTCCGGTAGGGGACAAGGTGACCACTTCTTCAAACGTGTTATAGTAGTCACTGCTGATCAGGGCCACTACATTCTTGTACATTTCCTTCTCAAACAGCGCATCGTCATTGCATGACGAAAGCGCTGTCATAAGTGCGAGTATCGTTATAAAATCTCGTTTCATCTTCTTTTTTGTTATTTAGATTAATAACCCGGATTCTGGTCGAGAGAAGGCAGTCTTCTCATTTCGTTGCGTGGTATGGGCACCCAGACAGACCTTTTGTCAACCACCCTCGTCAGGAATGAGGAAGAACTAGGGATGACACGCTGGTAGTAGGTCTCTTTGGTTGCGCCGTCGGGATTCATTCCACGGATAGGTTCCTGCTCTGTCTCTTCATAAATACCCCAGCGGCGGACATCATAGAAACGTCTGTTTTCCCATAAAAACTCTACCATACGTTCGCGTTCTATCTGTTTCTGTACTTCCGGCGTACTGTTGAGTTGATTGGCTGTCAGCCCCGGTAGTCCGGCTCTGTAGCGGACTTGATTGAATGCTTTTTTAATTTCCTCTTTGTCCCTGCTCATGGTATAAGGCTGACCGTCCAGTTCTACGGTGTGGGGGCCGGTCAGGTTGTTGAGTGCCTCCGCATACGATAGCAGGATTTCCGCGTAGCGGATGATGGGATAGGCTTTCTGGATATGACGGGCTCCGGTGCCGGTCCAGGCATCCATCGGGTTATTGTACTTTTTGATTACGTATCCGGTGATGGGATAGTTGGGTGAGGTGGCGGTAACACCGCCACGACCGTCTTCATCCTGATAGTAGTACTTGGCTGTGTGGTTGTTGAGAGTCGAACTGGACAATGCCTGCCATACTGCCTCATTGAATCCTACAGATGCGTAGAACCGCATTTCACGATTGGCGTACATCTTATATACACCGGCGTTGAGGGGATAGCCGGAAAAGTTACGCGGTTCGGAAGTGAAGCCTGTCTCCGAGTAATATCCGTCGGCGGCGGCTTCTTCTTTCGTACGGCCGTCGTCCATCAGATAGGCGTCTACCACTTTCTGAGTGACGCAGAAACGTCCCCACCCACCCATCGAGGGAGGGAAAGAACCTTTGCTGATGGTTTCGTTGAGGTACGTCGTGTTTCTTCCCCAGATCAATTCCGGGTTGATGGACGCTACGGCTTCGCCGGTAAAGATGTCCGAATAAGATTTGAAAGGGTCTATTCCGTTGGCTCCGTTCGGGTAGGCGTCATAGAAATTGGGGTCGGAAGTGACTCCGGCGGGAAGCTCCGGCGTGTTGTCGTCTTTTGCATACGTATAGAGCTTGTACGCTCCCATATCCATCACCCGTTTTGCGGCGGCGGCAGCTACTGCCCACCGGCTTTCGTCATATTGTTGGGAGACATAATGCACACCGTCGGTCTTGCGTTTCCAGTTGCCGAAATAGGAGCTGGCAACAGGCCCCCCGTTGAATAGCGGGCTGGCATGTATCAGTCGCAGGCGGGCTACCAGGCCGAGTGCGGCTCCTTTGGTGGGGCGTCCGAAGTCCAGCGTAGAAACATCCTGAGGTGAGGGCAGCAGCCGTGCCGCTTTTTCGAACTCCTCACAAGTATAGTTCATTGTTTCGTCATAGGTGGCCCTGGGGCGGTCGTAGTATTCGATAGGTTCGTTGGTATTCACTACTTCGTCTCCCAGCAAGATTGCCGGACCGTAATCGACCAAAAGATTGTAGTAGGCGAAGGCACGGATAAAACGTGTGTATCCTTCCAGTCTGAGCCGTTCCGAGTTTGTCAGGTCTTTCGGGCGGTCGAGGTTTTGCAGGATGCTGTTGCACTTACGGATGATTTTGTAGTATTTGCCCCATTGGTTCAGGTTGGGGGAGCCGTCTCCGAGGAAATCCTGTGTGATCTTTCCGTTGGCGAAATCCATGCCGTGATAGATATTGGCCGTTCCGCTTCCGGTCAGTCCGTTAAATCCTTCGTCGGTCGCCATCGGTCCTGGTGTGCCTCATCCGGGAACATGGCTGCCGCTCCCCACATATACGCTTCCATATATCGGGCATTGGTGAAAACCGAGTCGATGTTGAATTCATCATCAAAGTAATTGTCTATGTTTAAGAAGTTGCTGCAGGATGTAGCCAACATGACTGCCTGAACCAAGAAGAACGTTCTTGCTGTTTTTTTTATTAGGGATGTTTTCATTTTATCGTTTATCGGGTGATGTATTTATTAGAGATTGACATATAATTGCAGGGAATAGGTGGAAGGGATGGGATATACACGGCCGTTCCAGCGTGCCTGCTCCGGATCGAAGAGTTTCACTTTATCCCATACATAGAGGTTGTTACCTACGAATTGGATATCCAGTGAAGAAACACCTATGCGTCTCAGAAATGCTGTTGCAAGATGGTAATTCAGGGTGATTTCCTGTAAGCGTATGTAGCGTGAATCGCCCTGCCAAAAGGTGGACAACTGGCTGTTGTTGCTGTTATTTCCATATTGCAGGCGGGGGAAACGTGCGTCCTTGTTTTCGGCAAGGGATGGGTCGATCCCGTGTGCGATGGCATAATCCTTGGGAATCCATCGGTTGGCCGGATTGGCTGCCAGGGTGAGTACATTTCCGGTATTACCTTCGAAGAAAGGCATATATCCCATTCCGTTGAGACGGGTTTCGTCGTTCACCGTCGTTTTTTGACCTACATAGAAAAAAGAGGTCTTGCCGGTTCCCTTGAACAATACACCCAAAGTCAGATTCTTGTAGCGGATTTCTGCCCCCAGGCCGTACATCAGCAGCGGATAAGTGCTGTGTGTCAACGGCACCATGTCCAGCTTGTCCACCATACCGTCTCCATTGATATCCTTATATTTGATGTCACCGGGCATTACCTCCCCGAAAGTCTGCTTGGGACTGTATTTGATGTCATCTTCGTCTTTAAACAGTCCGACTGCCTGATATCCGCGGATGGAATTGTACGGGAAATTATTGTATTCCAGATAGGGATACTCCAGATAAGCCTGCTCCCAGTTCTGTACTTTATTTTTGGAGTACGTGAAATTGCCCCGTAAGGTGAAGCCGAAATCGGGAGTGAAATCCTGCGTGAAGCTGATGTTTCCGTCGGCACCGTAACTTTTCATTTTACCCACATTCGCGTATGGATTGGAGACCACTCCTACGAACTCGGGTAGGTAACGACGTTGCTGGAAAATACCGTTACGCTGATCATGGAAAATATCGACAACGAAATCGATCTTGTTATTAAACAACTTTCCTTCAATACCCACATTGGACTTGATGGCCTTTTCCCACGCCAGGTTATCGGCTCCGATACGTGTCTCGCCAATAATCTCGATGTCGGGAACACCCCAAGCTGATCCGGTGCCTTCGTTCACTTTTGTAAGGTAGGGGAAGCGGACGTCGGTAATCCGGTCGTTACCTACCGAACCATACGAAGCCCTTATTTTAAGATAGTCGAGCCAGGGGAGCGCCTCTTGTATAAACTTGTAGCCGGTAGGTACCCAGCCCAATGCGACGGACGGGAAGAAACCGTATTGTCTGCCGGGCTGGAAGTTTTCGGAACCGGTATATCCGAAGTTGACGTCCAGCAGGTAAGTATCCTTGTAGCCATAAGTAAACCGGCTGGATACTCCCTGATAGCGCAAGGGAATGGCCGATAAGTTGCTTGTAGCGTCGTCCGTGTCTTTAGAATCGCTGATGTAATAATAGACCAGTGCGGATGTTCGGTGATCTGTACCGAAAAGCCGGTCATAATTGAGCGTAGCCTCAAAGTGGTATTTGCGGTACTGGCGGGTGGACTTGCTGTACGAGGCTTTTTTCTCCTGTACGGTCTCCTGCATGATGAGCGATCCGTCGCTTGCTCTGCCCAGCGCATTGTAGAGGGCCGGCTGCACGCTTCTCCGTTCATTGAAGTAGCTGTGGATATCGTATGCTCCCTGTACACGTAGTTTAAGCCCGTTGATCAATTCGGAAAAGTCCTGATTGATTGCCAAAGTTGATTTGCCCTTGTACACTTCGTTGGCAGCCTTTCCCGTATGGTTGATCATGACATAAGGCGATGACAGCTCTCCGGCACCGCGTCCGGGCAGCATACCATTGGAATATTGGGTGGGAATGGACAATGGAGGAAGCCGCGACTGTGCTCCCCATATATATTCGGTATTGGCTACGCCGGGCTGATTCAACTGGGAAAGGAATCCGTCCGAACCCAAATAAACTTTCGTTGATTTGGTCAGGTTCACGTCTAGATTGATACGGTAATTATAGGTGTTGTAGCTGACGTTCGAACTGTATATACTGTTCTTGTCTACCTTGTAGGCCGCACTTTCGTTTTTACCTCCCAGGCTCAGAAAATAACGTGCCACATCGCTTCCGCCACGTCCGCTTACATAATAAGTGTGCCGCCAGAATGTTTTGTTGAGTATCTCATCCTGCCAGTTTACGTTGGGATAGAGATCAGGGTCGAGACCGTCGCGTATAATTCCCATTTCCGTATCGTCATACAAAGGTGTTTCGTTCCGTACTGCTCTGGCTTCGTTTGCTAACTGCGCATACTCATAAGCTCCCAGATATTTCGGCAGACGGTTGAGGACGGACAGCGTGGTGTTGAAACGTCCGGTAATCTGAATTTTGCCCGAAAGGCCTTTCTTGGTGTTGACCAATACGACTCCGTTGGCTCCCCTTACTCCGTACACGGCAGTTGCCGACGCATCTTTCAGGATGGAGAAACTTTCGACATCGGCAGGGTCGATGGTGTTGAGGTCGCCTTCCAGACCGTCAATCAGTACAAGGGCACTGCTGTTGGCTCCGAACGTACCGATACCACGTACCCAGAAATCGGCGATATTCTGACCGGGCTCGCCACTGCTCTGCAAGGAAATGACACCGGCTGCCCTGCCTCCCAACAAGTTACTGATGGAAGGGGAGGGGGACTGGATATCTTTAGTGCTGACCGTCGTAATGGCACCTACCGAACTGATTTTCCGCTGAACGTTTCCCAGTGCGACGACAACCACTTCATCAAGGGAATTGTTGTCTTCAAGTAGTGTGACCGTTAAGTCGGTTTTGGGCTCGATGGCCACGTGCTCCGATGGTTTGAAGCCGATAAAAGAAAATATCATTTTGTCTCCATAAACCACTTTCAGCTTGAAATTACCGTCATTGTCGGTTGTGGTACCTTTGGAGGGCTTGTCTTTGATGTATACCGATACGCCGGGCATGGATAGCTTGTCCTTATCCACGACAGTTCCTGAAACGGTAAATTCCTGAACTTGCTGCGCAAAGGTTGTTGCCGAAAGCAATAAGCAGAACGACATTAAGTATAAAATCTGTTTGATTTTCATTGTGAGTTTACTTTGTTATTCGATAACCAATTTGCGAATGCGTGCATTACCCCAGTCTGCAATGTAAATGTCTCCCTGTTCATTGACAGCCACTCCCCAGGGATTCTTGAATAAGGACTCTACCGGTCCTCCGTCCTTGTATCCGGCGACGCCGGGCTGTCCGGCAACTGTCGTGACGATATTGTCGGCAGATATCATGCGGATGCAATGGTTGCCATAGTCGGCTACGAACATATTGCCGTCGTTGTCAAACTTGATATCCTTGGGATAATTGAAGAGGGCATCTTCAATCGGACCGTCGCGGAAAGCGCTGCCGCCGGGAGCATTGAGACGCTTAAATCCGCCTGTTCCATCCGGATCGCGGAGGTCGAGCACCGAAATCCCTTGTCTGTATGCGGTAGGGGCGTTGGAGTGAAGCGTTATATACAGAAGCCAAGGCTTCGCAGGATTAATCGCCTGTCCGTATTGTGATCCGCTGGGACCTTGATGGATAATGTGTCCTTCGAATGTGTCGGGGTCTATTTTAGCGATCTTTCCATCACGGTATCGTGTATATAGATAGCCGTCATAAGGGCAGAAGGTGACGAAATTCTTGTATCTGTCGGCATCTACGATTGAGTTCAGATCCGACTGTGAGTATTTTATGTTACGCTGGCGGGGATACCAGGCTTCACGCGGATCGAAGGTAAACGTCACTTCTTTGACCGACTCGTGTGCGGCGGTCAGCATTCCGGTGGCACGGTCCACCGTTAAGCCGTTGGCATATAAGATACGGTTGGCAGCATCTGCTTCAATGAGAGGAGTCACAATGTTCTGCTGTTCGTTTATCCGGGCGATTCCAAATGTACCGCCGTCACGCCATGACATGAAAAGATTGCCTTCGGCATCCAGATCAAGATATTTGCCATATACCTGAGCGGTGGAGAGTGTTCCGGCAAGGAAGCTCGTTTCACCGTTTCCGGTGACCGTGCTGACCAATGCCTGTGTATGATAAGCATATGTTTCTTCGTAAGCGACGGAATCGGTGTCGACCACTACGGAGATACGGGGATTATCGCCCGGAAGGCGCGGTACAATGGCATAAATACGGCTTCCGCTTGATGAAACGACGGAGGCTCTGGCATTGTTGAAATATACTTTGATTTTACTCACATCGGTGCCGAAGTTTTTTCCGTCCAGAAGAATTTTGTCACGTGCTCCGCCTTCTTTGGGATAGAAGGAGGTCAGTACAATCGGTTGATCGGATTGGTGTTTTTTTTCGGTGGGCTCACTGTAGCTTTCGCAACTTGATAAATAGAAGAAAGCTACCAGCGAGCAGGCTAGGGATAAGTAACGATTCATAAAGTAATAATTTAAAATTAAATGATTATCCGCATGTAGTCCGTCGGATATCTTGATATTACACGCTTTGATGGCTGGAACTTTATAGTTTGATGGTGTAATCCAAACCTTTATCGGGGGCTACGATGAAGTTGGTAACTTCAAAATTGCAGTCGCCTCCTTTGATACCGTTGTCAAACTTCACAGAGATTGTATGCTGCGTATGTGGTTTCAATGTCATTTCGCGGAAATAGACCAAAGAAGGATCATGTGCGGTCTTTTTCAGTTTCAGTACCAGATCGGTAGCGTTCATGACAGAAAATGTCACTTCTTTTTCGGTGCGTTTCACTTCTTTTATGTCTACGCATTTTTCAAAGAAGGGACGGAGGATTTCTTCACGCCCGATCACCAGTTCGCGGTAATAAACGGCAGTGCGGCGATTGTCGAGTGCTTCACGGATACCTTCCGGAGAACGTTCTTTGGCAAAGACAAACGTCATCGTGCGGTGTTCGCCTTTTGAAAAATCATAGTCTGTCTGGATAGGCTGGTGGATATCGGAAGTTCCTATCATGGTCAGATTCTTGTCCAGACACCATTGAATGGCTTCGGGCATGAAAAGACCACCGTTGGCTACTTCAATGCCGTGCATGCAGCCGTCATTGTAGAGTTGTGTATGCTCAGGCCACCACAGGGTGGAGTCCGGCTGCTGGCGTGCCCAGCCCGGATGATTCCAGAAGATAAAGGCTCCTTGTTTTTTTGCCTCATTGAAAGCGTCTTTATATGCCTTTTGTTCCAATGGATTGGAGTCGTTCAGGAAGATTGCATTAAAATGTCCCGGAGGCATGGAACGGGTGATTTCACTGCCTCTGATTAGAAGTATTCCTAACTTCTTCGCCTGCTTCTGAGACAGTTCATAAGAGCGGTTATGATCTGCTATGATGTCTTTTTTGTGCGGGCGGTACTCTATATGTTCTGTCAGAGAAATGGCATCCAGTCCTTCTCGATATGCTTCGTCTACGCGTACGGTAGGCCATACCAGACCGTCCGAAAAAACACTGTGCATGTGAAAGTCACATTTTAAAGTAGTGTACCCATTCAGATTGGGAACTTGAATCTCATTGCGGCGTTGCGCTTGTGCGCTCATTAAACACATTGCTGCCAGTGCAACTCCCATCAATACTTTTTTAATTTTCATTTTTTTTGCTTTAAATTAGAGATTTGGTTTTCTTTTGGAATGCCTCTGTCCAGTCATTGGAAAATGGTACTAAACATAGGCCCCTGTGTATTTTGGCGCAAATGTATATGCAAAAAAAAGACCTGCAATAGGCGCAGTAAAAGCTTAACGGGAACTTCACGGAAAAGAAATGTAATCGTTAACGTCTGTAAAAAATGTAACGCCTTTGTAAAGTATGAGTGTCCTTGTAAACGGACATGAGTTGTTTTGTCTGTGTGGAAATAAAAAAGAAATGGATAGTCAATTTTATGCTGCAACGCATAAATTGGCTATCCATTTCTTTGATTGAGTTACTCTTTATTTAAGAGGCTTTCTTCTCTTTTACATCACTGCTGGCTTCTACCACATTCACTACATAGTCGCCCAGTTTCTCACATTCGGCGATAATATCCATGTAATAGACTCCCATCTGATAATCATATTCCTTGTTGTTAACATCCAGAATATTCTGATTTTTCAGTTGGTTACGGTAGTTATTGATTTCGTTTTCGATGTTGAAAGACTTGTTGATATCAATGCTTTGGTGTTCCGGTTTCTCTACCACTACAATCATTTGCGCGAGGGCATCGTCGGTCAGCTTCATCATGAAGTGGATGTGCTCGTATTGCTTTTCGGTAAAGTCCTGATTCGTCTGGCGTTTCCGGTTGATGGTGCGTGCCAGGTTGTAACAGCTGTCGCCGATACTTTCGATTTCCGTCACTTCGCGTAGCATGGCACGTATCTGCAACTTACTTTCAGAACTCAGACGGCCTTCGGATACCTGATTCAGATAATTGGCTATTTCAAGTTCCATGTTGTCGCTGATGTTCTCGTACTTTTCTACACGGCTGAACAGCTTGTTAAAGTCATCGTCCTTTTCGGTGTGCATCAAGTCCTGCACCATTCCGAACATACGGTGGGTGCGTTCTGCAAACAGGTGGATTTCTTTGCGTGCCTGCAGGATAGAAAGCTCTGCAGTGGAAAGCATACCACCCGTGATAAACCGCAGGCGGGGTTCTTCGTCTTCCTCCTTTGGCCGGATTAGTGCGCATACCGTGCGTTCGATCAGTTTCACTCCCCATATCAGGATACATACGTTACAGATATTAAAGATAGAGTGGAAAGCGGACAGTTTATAAGAAATGGCTACTTCCGGATTATTGCTCTGGAAGAAGGTGTCCACTACCCAGTTGACCAGTTCCATGAAAGGGTGGAAGATGATCAATACCCAGATCACACCGAACACATTGAAAACAAAATGGGCCAATGCTGCCCGCTTAGCCTGTGTGTTGGCTGTTAATGCGGCAAGATTGGCCGTGATGGTAGTTCCGATGTTTTCGCCCAGTACGAGCGCTGCTCCCAGTTCCAGACTGATCCAGCCGTTGGCGCACATAATTAATGTGATTGCCATCGTGGCGGCTGAGGCCTGTACGATCATAGTCAGTATGGTACCGATGAATAAGAACAGGAGAATGGAGAAGAATCCCATATCCGTGTAGTTCTGTACGAAGGCGAGCATTTCCGGATTGGCGTTCAGGTCGGGAGCATTTGCTTTCAGGTAAGAAAGTCCCATGAAGAGGAAGGAAAAACCGAAAATGAATTCACCGATGGACTTGCGGTTGCTCTTGCCGGAGAAGATGAGCGGAAGGGCGATGGCCAGAAGTGGAAGAGCGAAAGCGGCCATGTCAACCTTAAATCCGAAAATTGAAATAATCCATGCCGTAACCGTCGTACCGATATTGGCACCCATGATGACGCTGATGGACTCGGCCAGTGTAAGCAAACCGGCGTTGACGAAACTGACGACCATTACTGTTGTCGCCGAGGAGGACTGGATAAGGGCTGTGATCAACACTCCTGTTAATACCCCCGTTACCCGATTGGTGGTCATAGCTGTCAGGATACTTCGTAGCCTGTCACCTGCGACTTTTTGTAAGCCCTCGCTCATTATTTTCATGCCATAAAGGAAGAGCCCTAACGAGCCTATGAGCTTTAAAAAATCATAAAAAGAA
>OBYQ01001466.1_pt1 | contig 10785 bp, 8 predicted proteins | sample 1538221 | NCBI WGS metagenome assembly OBYQ01 (sample SAMEA2580200, study PRJEB22360) | human gut metagenome | biome: human gut; feature: human-associated habitat; material: faeces | place: Denmark | collected 2008/2010
CGGTCCGTGGTACACCAACGGTACTTTTGGCTTAACGGCGGGCTGGCATCTCGATATCTGGGGAAAGAATCGGGCGGAGATTACTGCTCGCCTGGGTACGGTTAAAGCACGGGCGGCGGAACGCGAGCAAACCCGCCAATTGCTGGCTGGCAGCGTAGCCCGCCTGTACTGGGAGTGGCAAACCCAGGCGGCGTTAAACACGGTCTTGCAGCAAATCGAAAAAGAGCAGAACACCATTATCGCGACCGATCGCCAGCTATATCAGAACGGGATTACTTCTTCAGTTGAAGGTGTGGAAACCGATATTAATGCCAGCAAAACCCGGCAGCAGCTCAACGATGTCGCGGGTAAAATGAAAATTATTGAGGCACGGTTAAATGCACTCACAAATCACCAGACAAAGTCACTGAAGCTTAAAACGGTCGCGTTGCCGAAAGTGGCAAGCCAGCTTCCTGATGAACTGGGGTACTCCTTACTGGCGCGGCGGGCAGATTTGCAGGCGGCGCACTGGTACGTTGAGTCATCGTTAAGCACTATTGATGCGGCAAAAGCGGCATTTTATCCTGACATCAACCTGATGGCCTTCCTGCAACAGGATGCGTTGCACTTAAGCGATCTGTTCCGTCATTCCGCGCAGCAAATGGGCGTTACGGCAGGCCTGACGCTACCCATTTTCGATAGTGGTCGTCTTAACGCCAACCTCGATATCGCAAAAGCCGAAAGCAACTTGTCTATCGCCAGCTACAACAAAGCGGTGGTTGAAGCGGTGAATGACGTGGCGCGGGCAGCCAGTCAGGTTCAGACACTGGCGGAGAAAAACCAGCATCAGGCGCAAATTGAGCGCGATGCCTTGCGTGTAGTAGGTCTTGCGCAGGCCCGCTTTAACGCGGGCCTCATTGCTGGTTCCCGGGTCAGCGAAGCCAGAATCCCGGCGCTGCGTGAGCGGGCCAATGGCCTGTTATTGCAAGGGCAGTGGCTGGATGCCTCCATTCAACTCACTGGTGCGCTGGGCGGGGGGTACAAACGCTGATGATATGCGCCTTCTATACTTAACGTTTGTTGAGCGTTAAGTGGAGAACTCGATGGCACAGGTCGCGATAATTACCGCCTCCGATTCGGGGATCGGCAAAGAGTGCGCGTTATTGCTGGCGCAGCAGGGGTTTGATATTGGCATTACCTGGCACTCAGATGAAGAAGGGGCAAAAGATACCGCGCGTGAGGTAGTTAGCCACGGCGTACGTGCGGAGATCGTGCAACTGGATCTCGGCAATCTACCAGAAGGTGCGCAGGCGCTGGAGAAACTTATTCAACGGCTGGGGCGTATTGATGTGCTGGTGAATAATGCGGGCGCAATGACCAAAGCGCCGTTTCTTGATATGGCTTTCGATTAGTGGCGCAAGATTTTTACCGTTGATGTCGATGGTGCATTTTTATGCTCGCAAATTGCTGCCCGCCAGATGGTGAAGCAAGGGCAGGGCGGTCGCATCATCAACATTACATCGGTACATGAACATACGCCGCTGCCGGATGCCAGCGCCTACACAGCCGCTAAACATGCGCTCGGCGGGTTAACCAAAGCAATGGCGCTGGAGTTGGTCAGGCATAAAATTTTGGTGAACGCAGTCGCACCTGGGGCGATCGCCACGCCAATGAACGGCATGGATGGCGGCGACGTGAAGCCTGACGCGGAGCCTTCGATTCCCTTGCGACGTTTTGGCACAACGCATGAGATTGCCAGCCTGGTGGTATGGCTTTGTTCGGAGGGCGCAAATTACACCACCGGGCAGTCGTTGATAGTGGATGGCGGCTTTATGTTGGCGAATCCGCAGTTCAACCCAGAATAGCGCAGTGAGGTGCGTGGTTATTTCATTGGGTTAGGCCAGAAAAGACACGCCAGCGTCGCATCAGGCATGGTGCACCGGATGTCGGATGCGGCGCGAACACCTTATCCAGGGCAATAGTTTTACGCCTGATGATCCGGCTTTTTCTTCCCGCTCCGTTTCAGCCACCAGCGCACGCCTACCACCAGAACCACGACCAGAATCAACCAGACCCAGTGCTTCAAATGCTGGTCGAGATTGTGCAACCACGGCGCAATCACCTGCCCACCAGCGTAACCGATAGTGGTAAAAATCAGCGCCCAGGCAAATGCGCCGAGAATATTCAGCGGCAGAAAGAATTTCGGCGGCAGCTGGCTGGCACCAATCAGCGTCGGGCCAATCACCCGAAAGCCATACATAAAACGCGTACCAATGACAAACAGATACGGATGGCGTTGGATAAGTTTCTGCGCCCGCTCAATTTTATCCTGATGTTTCGAGAAACGGCGTAACAGCTTGCCGCCAAAGCGCCGCCCGCACAGATAAAGCACCTGGTCGCCAATCATGCCGCCAAGCGCCACAGAAAGTACCACCAGCGGGAACTTTAATAGCCCCTGATGTGCCGCAACGCCTCCCAGCAAAGTCACGGTTTCACCTTCCGCCAGGCTACCGATCACCAGCGCGGCATAACCATATTGTGAGATGAGTGTATTGAGATCCATAGGACAGTCTGTCTCCCTTTGCTTGACTGTAAGCATACACCCTGTGAATCATTCACGCTGAAAAAGGACGTACATCAGACGGTGCAAATTACATGAGCGAACAAAAAATAATCACAAGCTGACTTATACTTGAACTGTCAGGTTCATGAACTCACAACAAGGGGGCGGTATGAGCCATGTCTGGGGACTGTTTTCCCATCCCGATCGTGAAATGCAGGTGATTAATCGCGAAAACGAAACGATTTCTCATCACTACACCCACCACGTTTTGCTGATGGCGGCGATTCCGGTGATTTGCGCCTTCATTGGCACTACACAGATTGGCTGGAATTTTGGCGATGGCACTATCCTGAAGTTATCCTGGTTTACCGGACTGGCGCTGGCTGTCTTGTTTTACGGCGTTATGCTGGCTGGGGTTGCGGTGATGGGGCGGGTCATCTGGTGGATGGCGCGTAATTATCCGCAGCGTCCGTCACTTGCGCACTGCATGGTCTTCGCGGGCTACGTTGCAACTCCGCTGTTTTTAAGCGGTCTGGTGGCGCTTTACCCGCTGGTCTGGTTGTGTGCGCTGGTCGGCACGGTGGCGCTGTTTTACACCGGCTACCTGCTGTATCTCGGTATTCCGAGCTTCCTGAATATCAACAAAGAGGAAGGACTTAGCTTCTCCAGTTCGACACTGGCGATAGGCGTGCTGGTGCTGGAAGTGCTGCTCGCCCTTACCGTTATACTATGGGGCTACGGTTATCGTTTGTTCTAGAAAGTTCTTTTGCGCTGCATTGCTGGCGTAAATGTCAGCAATGCAGCATTTCCTCACGATTCTTCTTTGACGATCGCACTTTTTGCTCGTTATGATGGCGTCGCTAGCCTCAGTAAATCCTTACTCCGGCGGTGCGCAACCCGTGCGCGTGAACCACTATCTGAATGCTCATCATGCCGAAATTTCGAGTTTCTTTATTTAGCCTGGCCCTGATGCTGGCTGTGCCTTTTGCACCGCAGGCCGGTGCGCAAACGGCAGCCGCTACCACCGCGTCACAACCGGAAATTGCCTCCGGTAGCGCGATGATTGTTGATCTGAATACCAACAAAGTGATCTATTCGAACCACCCGGATCTGGTGCGTCCGATTGCGTCTATCAGCAAATTAATGACCGCGATGGTTGTGCTGGATGCACGACTGCCGCTGGATGAAAAACTAAAAGTGGATATCAGCCAGACGCCGGAGATGAAAGGGGTCTATTCGCGCGTACGACTGAACAGCGAAATCAGCCGTAAAGATATGCTGTTGCTGGCGCTGATGTCTTCAGAAAACCGCGCGGCGGCAAGCCTTGCGCACCATTATCCCGGTGGTTACAAAGCCTTTATTAAGGCGATGAATGCGAAAGCGAAATCGCTCGGAATGAACAACACGCGCTTTGTTGAACCAACTGGATTGTCGGTGCATAACGTTTCAACCGCCCGTGACTTAACCAAACTACTCATTGCCAGCAAACAATATCCGTTGATCGGGCAGTTAAGTACTACCCGGGAAGATATGGCAACCTTCTCTAACCCGACGTATACGCTGCCGTTCCGCAATACTAACCATCTGGTGTATCGTGATAACTGGAATATTCAGTTAACCAAAACCGGTTTTACCAATGCGGCGGGCCATTGTCTGGCGATGCGCACGGTTATCAATAATAAACCGGTGGCGCTGGTAGTGATGGACGCGTTTGGCAAATATACCCATTTTGCCGATGCCAGCCGCCTGCGTACCTGGATTGAAACCGGTAAAGTGATGCCTGTTCCGGCAGCAGCGTTGAGCTATAAAAAACAAAAAGCCGCCCAAATGGCGGCGGCGGGGCAGACGGCACAGAACGATTAAATGAATGACGGATGGCGATACTCTGCCATCCGTAATTATTACTCCACTTCCTGCCAGTTTTTCCGCTTACTGGTTTTACCGATCCCCGGATTCATACTGTTGGTCGGATCGTTCTCGCGATAAAACTTCTGCAACGTTTCCGGTGCTTTATACAAATGACCGACGTTATGCTCGGCAGGGTATTGCGCGCCGCGCTGCTGTAGCAGTTCCAGCATCTGTTCTTTCAACACATGCACATCCACGCCTTTTTTCACGATGTAATCCTGATGGAAGACATAGCACATAAAATGGCCATAATAGAGCTTGTGCACCAGCTGGCTGTCGATCTCCGGCGGTAAATGCTCATACCATTCGGTGTCGTTACGCCGCAGAGCGATATCCAGCGCCAGAATGTCTTCGACTTCATCGGAATGCACAGCCTGATAACGAATTGCTGCGCCCGCAGCGGCGAAACGGTGTAAAAACGCTTTGCTGCCTTCCTCCGGCGTACAGACAAAGAAATCGCCCTCGGCCTGTTTGAAATAATCCACTAGCCACGATTTGGCTTCACCGACGCCATCGCCCGCCATTTTTAACAGCAGATGATGCTCGTATTTATCGCGCCAGTTTTTCATGCGCGGCGGTAAATGGCTGGGGAACAGGTGACCGAATTTTTGCATTGCACGGTCGGTAAAATGCGGACGGAAGAATTTCACTTTCTCCAGCATCGCATCGGTGCGTCCCTTGAGATTAAAGAAGAACGGCATCTTGTCGGTGCCTAACTTATCAATCATCAGGAAGGTGTCTTTGCCGTATTTTTCCGCAATATCGTAGATATCCCGGTGCATATATTCCCCGGCAACCGGCAGATTTTCGAAATTAGCCAGAATATGACGGCGGATTTCGGTCAGCACTTCCGGCTGGTTGGTGCCGATATAAAACACCTGCTGATTTTTTTCCGCTTCGAAGGTATCAAGACGTACCGCAAAGACGGCCAGCTTACCTGCGCAACCAGAAGATTCAAATAACCGATCCGGATCGGCGTTATAACGTGCGGGCGTGTCGGCTTCAATATCACGAACGCGGTGGACATAGTCATAATCGTGGGCGTGACGACCATCGTGACGCACATCGTCATCTTTGATGCGATCGTCATCCAGCTTGCTAAGGATCTGCTCCGGCGTTTCGCCCAGATCAATCCCCAGATGGTTCACCAGCGTCAGTTTGCCGTCTTCATTTATACGCGCGAATAATGACATTTCGGTATACGCCGGGCCACGTTGCACCAGCGAGCCGCCCGAGTTGTTACAAATACCGCCGATGACCGATGCGCCTATACACGATGATCCAATCACTGAGTGCGGTTCGCGTCCCAGCGGTTTGAGGGCTTTTTCCAGTGAATAGAGCGTGGTGCCCGGATAGGCCAGCACTTGTTCGCCCTTGCCGAGAACGTGCAGCTTGTCGAGACGCAGGGTGCTGATGATCACGATATCGCGATCATAATCGTTACCGTTTGGCGTCGATCCTTCGGTCAGGCCTGTATTGGCAGCCTGCATCAGAATAATTTTGTCAGCGGTGACGCAGGCTTTCAGCACCCGCCACAATTCTAGTAGTGAGCCAGGGAAAACGACAGCAAGCGCGTCGCCCTGACCAGAACGGAAGCCCTTGCGATAGCGGGCCGTTTTTGCGGGATCGGTGAGCAGGTGTGAATGACCGACCAGACGGGCAAGTTCATTCAAAAAGGCTTTATTATCAGTTGTTGTCATGGAAGACATTTTCCACTCCTTGTGGTGGCGAAAAAATATCACAAACTAGAATAGCGCCTTGTATGACAATTCAGCGAGTGAATATTTTGAAAATTCAGACAATAAACTGAGCATTCTTTTTCTCTCTCCATCATGCTTATGGCAAACTACGGTTTTTGCACCATTTTCGCTGCCTCGTCGGGCAACAGAGGAAGAAAAATCCATATGAAATGGCTATGTTCAGTAGGAATCGCGGTGAGTCTGGCCCTGCAGCCAGCACTGGCGGATGATTTATTCGGCAACCATCCATTAACGCCCGAAGCGCGGGATGCGTTCGTCACCGAACTGCTTAAGAAAATGACAGTTGATGAGAAAATTGGTCAGCTGCGTTTAATCAGCGTCGGCCCGGATAATCCGAAAGAGGCGATCCGCGAGATGATCAAAGACGGGCAGGTAGGGGCGATTTTCAACACCGTAACCCGTCAGGATATCCGCGCCATGCAGGATCAGGTGATGGAATTAAGCCGCCTGAAAATTCCTCTTTTCTTTGCTTACGACGTGCTGCACGGTCAGCGCACGGTGTTCCCGATTAGCCTCGGTCTGGCCTCGTCTTTTAACCTCGATGCAGTGAAAACAGTCGGGCGTGTCTCTGCTTATGAAGCGGCAGATGATGGCCTGAACATGACCTGGGCACCGATGGTCGATGTTTCGCGCGATCCGCGCTGGGGACGTGCTTCCGAAGGTTTTGGCGAAGATACGTATCTCACCTCAATAATGGGTAAAACCATGGTGCAAGCGATGCAGGGTAAAAGTCCGGCAGATCGCTACTCGGTGATGACCAGCGTCAAACACTTTGCCGCTTACGGCGCGGTAGAAGGCGGTAAAGAGTACAACACCGTCGATATGAGTCCGCAGCGCCTGTTTAATGATTATATGCCGCCGTACAAAGCGGGGCTGGACGCAGGCAGCGGCGCGGTGATGGTGGCGCTGAACTCGCTGAACGGCACGCCAGCCACCTCCGATTCCTGGCTGCTGAAAGATGTCCTGCGCGACCAGTGGGGCTTTAAAGGCATCACCGTTTCCGATCACGGTGCAATCAAAGAGCTGATTAAACATGGCACGGCGGCAGACCCGGAAGATGCGGTACGCGTGGCGCTGAAGTCCGGAATCAACATGAGCATGAGCGACGAGTATTACTCGAAGTATCTGCCTGGGTTGATCAAATCCGGCAAAGTGACGATGGAAGAGCTGGACGATGCTGCCCGCCATGTACTGAACGTTAAATATGATATGGGATTGTTTAACGATCCATACAGCCATTTGGGGCCGAAAGAGTCTGACCCGGTGGATACCAATGCCGAAAGCCGCCTGCACCGCAAAGAAGCGCGTGAAGTGGCGCGCGAAAGCCTGGTGTTGCTGAAAAATCGTCTCGAAACGCTGCCGCTGAAAAAATCTGCAACCATTGCGGTGGTTGGCCCGCTGGCAGACAGCAAGCGTGACGTGATGGGAAGCTGGTCGGCGGCAGGTGTCGCCGATCAATCTGTTACTGTGCTAACAGGGATTAAAAACGCCGTCGGTGAAAACGGTAAAGTGCTGTATGCCAAAGGGGCGAACGTTACCAGTGACAAAGGCATTATCGATTTCCTGAATCAGTATGAAGAGGCGGTCAAAGTTGATCCGCGTTCGCCGCAAGAGATGATTGATGAAGCGGTGCAAACCGCGAAACAATCTGATGTGGTGGTGGCTGTGGTCGGTGAAGCTCAGGGGATGGCGCACGAAGCTTCCAGTCGTACCGATATCACTATTCCGCAAAGCCAACGTGACTTGATTGCGGCGCTGAAAGCCACCGGTAAACCGCTGGTGCTGGTGCTGATGAATGGGCGTCCGCTGGCGCTGGTGAAAGAAGATCAGCAGGCTGATGCGATTCTGGAAACCTGGTTTGCGGGGACTGAAGGCGGTAATGCAATTGCCGATGTATTGTTTGGCGATTATAACCCGTCTGGCAAGCTGCCGATGTCCTTCCCGCGTTCTGTCGGGCAGATCCCGGTGTACTACAGCCATCTGAATACCGGGCGTCCGTATAATGCCGACAAGCCGAACAAATACACTTCGCGTTATTTTGATGAAGCTAACGGGGCGCTTTATCCGTTCGGCTATGGTCTGAGCTACACCACTTTCACCGTCTCTGATGTGAAACTTTCTGCGCCGACCATGAAGCGTGACGGCAAAGTGACGGCCAGCGTGCAGGTGACGAACACCGGTAAACGCGAAGGGGCCACGGTAGTACAGATGTACTTGCAGGATGTGACGGCTTCCATGAGTCGCCCGGTGAAGCAGCTTAAAGGCTTTGAGAAAATCACCCTGAAACCGGGCGAAACTCAGACCGTCAGCTTCCCAATCGATATTGAGGCGCTGAAGTTCTGGAATCAACAGATGAAATATGACGCCGAGCCTGGCAAGTTCAATGTCTTCATCGGCACTGATTCCGCACGCGTTAAGAAAGCCGAGTTTGAGTTGTTGTAATTTTCGATGTTTGTAGGCCGGATAAGGCGTTTACGCCGCATCCGGCAAGAAACGCCGGGCAAAATATGCCCTTTAAGTATTTATCTGATTCTGCAACTGAATCCGTCCAGACAGGCTAACCCTGTCATTATCAACTATGCTTTTCTCTTAATTCGCTGAAAACAACAGTAAAAGAATGAGGAAAGCATCATGCCACTCTCAAAGCTCTGGGCAGGTTCACTGGTTTTGTTGGCAGCCGTGAGCCTGCCGCTACAGGCGGCTTTCCCCGTTAAGGTTGGTTCAAAAATCGATACGGAAGGCGCGCTGCTCGGCAATATCATTTTGCAGGTGCTGGAAAGTCACGGCGTTCCTACGGTAAATAAAGTGCAGCTGGGAACGACTCCCGTAGTGCGCGGGGCGATCACTTCTGGCGAGCTGGATATCTATCCGGAATATACTGGCAATGGCGCGTTTTTCTTTAAAGATGAAAACGATACGGTATGGAAAAACGCGCAGCAAGGCTATGAGAAAGTCAAAAAACTCGATGCAGAGCAAAACAAGTTAATCTGGCTGACGCCCGCGCCTGCAAATAACACCTGGACCATCGCCGTGCGTCAGGATGTGGCAGAGAAAAACAAACTCACTTCGCTTGCCGAGCTGAGTCGTTATCTGAAAGAGGGTGGCAACTTCAAACTGGCAGCCTCGGCAGAGTTTATCGAACGCGCCGATGCCTTACCCGCGTTTGAAAAAGCCTATGGCTTTAAGCTCGGTCAGGATCAGTTGCTGTCACTGGCCGGTGGTGACACGGCGGTGACGATCAAAGCCGCTGCCCAGCAAACTTCTGGCGTTAATGCCGCAATGGCTTACGGCACCGATGGCCCGGTTGCGGCGCTGGGGCTGCAAACCTTAAGCGATCCGCAAGGCGTGCAACCTATCTACGCGCCTGCGCCAGTGGTGCGTGAGTCGGTGCTGAAAGAGTATCCGCAAATAGCACAGTGGCTAAAACCCGTCTTTTCCCGCCCCGATGGAAAAAAAACCAACGCCCAGAATGCCAGCATTGCAGTGGAAGGACTGGATGCCAAAAAAGTGGCAGCCGACTACCTGACACAAAAAGGGTGGACGAAGTAATTTCCCGTGACTTATTTCCGTATTAATCCTGTTCTGGCGCTGCTGCTGTTGCTGACGGCAATCGCAGCGGCGCTGCCGTTTATCAGTTACGCACCTAATCGTTTAGTTTCGGGTGAGGGGCGTCATCTCTGGCAGCTGTGGCCGCAAACTCTCTGGATGCTGGTGGGCGTTGGTTGCGCCTGGCTGACAGCCTGTTTTATTCCCGCTAAAAAAGGCAGCATTTTTGCACTCATTCTGGCGCAATTCGTCTTCGTATTGCTGGTGTGGGGAGCTGGAAAGGCGGCGACACAACTGGCGCAAAATGGTAGTGCGCTGGCGCGTACCTGCCTCGGAAGTGGTTTCTGGCTGGCTGCGGCGCTGGCACTGCTGGCCTGTAGCGATGCCATCCGCCGAATCTCCACGCATCCGCTGTGGCGCTGGTTGTTGCATATGCAGATTGCCATTGTTCCGCTGTGGTTGCTGTACTCCGGCACGCTTAACGATCTCTCGTTAATGAAAGAATACGCCAACCGTCAGGATGTGTTTGACGACGCGCTGGCACAACATCTGACGTTGCTGTTTGGTGCGGTGCTGCCTGCGTTAGTGATTGGTGTGCCGTTGGGCATCTGGTGCTACTTTTCCACCGCGCGGCAAGGGGCGATTTTTTCTCTGCTGAATGTCATTCAGACCGTGCCTTCGGTAGCGCTCTTTGGCCTGTTGATTGCGCCGCTTGCCGCGCTGGTTACGGCCTTTCCGTGGCTGGGAACGCTCGGCATAGCAGGAACCGGAATGACACCCGCTCTGATTGCACTGGTGCTCTATGCCCTGTTACCGCTGGTGCGCGGCGTAGTAGTCGGCTTGAACCAGATCCCGCGCGATGTGCTGGAGAGCGCCAGAGCGATGGGGATGAGCGGGACGCAGCGTTTCCTGCATGTTCAGTTACCGCTGGCGTTACCGGTATTTCTGCGCAGCCTGCGGGTGGTGATGGTGCAAACCGTTGGCATGGCGGTGATTGCGGCGTTAATCGGCGCAGGCGGTTACCGGAGC
>OBYQ01001468.1_pt1 | contig 10780 bp, 7 predicted proteins | sample 1538221 | NCBI WGS metagenome assembly OBYQ01 (sample SAMEA2580200, study PRJEB22360) | human gut metagenome | biome: human gut; feature: human-associated habitat; material: faeces | place: Denmark | collected 2008/2010
TGACGTGGCGACCGGGGCCCGGTCTCCCCCCATCGCCTAAATAGCCGTTATATGCTTTTTCAATGCCGTCCACGCCGTTTCCGTCCCCGTCTAAGTAGCCGATCACATGGACTGCGTCCTGATCCTCCTGATACCTTTCGTTTACCCAGAAAATATCCTCAGAATCTAAAGGAGAGGATAGCTTGGTCAACTCTCCTAAGCCGGTCAGCGCTTGTAAATTGGTATCGTATATCGTTCCGCGAAAGGAGGCGATGGTGCAGCGATAGGTTCCCTGCTGAGCTGCCGCGGCGAGGATTCCCTCATCGCCGATAATCCGGTACACGCTGCCCATTCCCCGCGATTAAAATGCAAAACAAGCCGATTGTTCTGCGTTCAAACCGTTTTCTCATAGTCAAGCCTCCCATCTGGGCTTATTCTTGGCTGAAAACGCAAAAAAAATACAAGAGGACGGCCGTCACTCTTGTATTTTTCAGTATTTTATCAGTGAAAACAGAATTCGGAAATCAAAAGTGCAAATACCGGAACAGCGGGCGGATCCTTTACCTTACAAGCCGCAAAACGCTTCTGTCCTGCGCCATAAGCTTTTCCGACGGGGCCGGGGCGCATCAAAACGTTCTGATTCCGATTGAGAAAGCATAACCGCATCACAAAAAAGCCCACGGTATCGGATAAAAATAAAATTGGTCCGGCGCTTACCGTTTCAGCGCACCCGGGGCCATCGGCTTTTCCAGCGGGATATATAAGGTTTCCATTGGGTGGGGGGCGCTTTCCGCCGGCTCTCCGTCGTGGTTGAAAAGCTCCTTCACCACGATTTCATAGGGGACTCTGCCCGGCTCCAAAACATTGAGGGTTTCCCCCTTAAAAAAGCGGTTTCTCTGAGAGCACACCGCGGTACGGCTTTCGTAACCGTCGCATACCGCCGCTACCTCCCAGCCCCGGACATAGCCGCCGTTATCATATACCTGGCCAGGCTCGTTTCCAAAGAAAAAGCCGGTGCAGTATTCCCGGTGGCTCACCTTCTCCATTTCCTCTAAAACCCACTGGGGCAGAACGAATTGTTCCGGATTTTTCTCGTATAAATCCAGGGCCTGCCGATACGCGTTTGTGACCACCGCCACGTAATAGGCGGATTTCGCCCGGCCCTCAATTTTAAGGCTGGTAACCCCCGCCCCAGCCAATTCCGGAATATGCTCGACCATGCACAAATCCCGGGAATTGAAAAAATACGCTCCGGAATCATCCTCCAGCACAGGAAAATACTCTCCCGGACGGCTTTCCTCCATCAGATGGTACTTCCAGCGGCAAGGCTGGGCGCAGTCGCCCCGGTTGGCATCCCGTCCGGTCAAATAATTGGACAACAGGCATCTGCCGGAAAAGCTGACGCACATGGAGCCGTGGACAAAAGCCTCCAGCTCCAGCTTAGGGTGGGTTTTCGCCCGGATTTCAGCGATTTCCTCCAGCGAAAGCTCCCTCGCCAGCACCACCCGGGAAGCGCCCAGGTCATAAAAAGCCCTGGCAGACTGGTAATTGACGATTCCCGCCTGGGTGGAAATGTGAACCTCTGTACGGGGCGCATACCGTTTAGCCAGCGCCAGCACTCCAAGATCGGTGACGATCAAGCCGTCCGCGCCGGCATCCTCTACAGCCTCTAAAAAGCCGGGCAGCCTTTCGATTTCCCCGTTTCTCGGCAGGGTGTTGCAGGTAACATACACCTTAGCACCCTTTTCATGGGCAAAAAGGCAAGCCTTTTTGAGCTCCTCATTGGAGAAGTTCGCCGGGCCTGCCCGCATACCAAATTCCCGCCCGGCCAGATACACCGCGCCGGCGCGGACCGGGAGGGCGGAATCCAGCCGCTCCGGATCTCCGGCCGGGGACAATAACTCTAATTTTTGCTCTTTTCGTTCCATCTGCCGTCAGCCTTCCGCGTTGGGATCGATCAGACCCGCTTTAACCTGATTCTCATAATGGCCTTCCGCCGTATAGGCATAGTAAGGCGTGCCGTCGGCGGAGTGGCAGAAATACAGGTAGTTGTCGGTGGTATCCGGATTCAGCACCGCGTTGATGGCCATCATGCCGGGATTATCGATCGCTCCCGGCGGGAGGCCTACAATCTCGTAGGTGTTATAGCGGCTCTCAAAGCCCTCCGGCGCCTCCTCCCTGCTGGAATAGGGGTAATACACCGTGGGATCGGAGCCGAGCTGGCTGACGCCCTCGTTCATATTGGGATCCAGGCGGTTGCGGAATATATGAGCGATGACCCGCATGTCATCCTCGTTGGCTCCCTCGGCCTGCACCATAGACGCCAGAGTGACCAGCTGATCCACGGTAAACCCGTTCTGCTGGGCCAGATCCGCCACGCTGATTTCGGTGTCATCCTCCTGCTCGATAGTGGGCTCCATGATTTTTAACTCAAAATTGTACAGGCATTTCCTAATCACCGTCTCCGGATCGCTGTCCTGATAGAAATCATAGGTGTCCGGGAACAGATAGCCCTCCAGCCGGTAGTATCTCTCATCGCTGTTGGTGATCTGGGAAAGGAAGGTATAGTCCTCGTCAAATTCAGTGGAATTGCACTTCTCCAGAAATTCCTCCTTGCCGCAGACGCCGCTTTCCTCCAGGGTGTCTCCGAAATCCTCCAGGTTCATGCCCTCCAGGAACGTAACCGTTACCACGTCGGTGCGGTTGGACTGGGTCTGCAAATAAGTGACGATGGCCTCGTAATCCAGGTTTGTCTGCATATCGGTATAATCGCCCTTGGTAAAGGTGGTATCCGGCTTAGTGATCTTCATATACAGCTTGAAGAACTGGGCCGAATTGATCACACCCGCTTCTTCCAAGATATCCGCTACCGTGTCGATATCCGCGTCGGCCGGAATGCTGACCTCCGCGGTGCCCTCTGTCCGGTTAACCGCCAGAAGGTCGTTGGCCCCAATCATTATGTATTGGGCCAGCACTACAGACACCAATACGATCATGACCAGCCAAACCATTTTAAAAAGGCAGCCGTTTTTCTTAGATTTTTTCTTTCTCCGTTTTTTCTCCGCCTTCACTTGGGCTTTCTCCCTACTGATTTCCTCCTGGGTCCTGGTCCGGGAATTCTGTTCCCTCGCCTCGGCCACCGGATTCTTCCTTTGCTCGTATGCTTCTCTTTCGCTGAAGCTGTTCAGCACGTCCCCTTCCTCCAAGGGCTCGGCGGAATCGCTGTAGGAAGACGCGTCGGTATAATCCGGCGCCGGACTTTCTCCCGTTTCGTCATAGCCGCCGAAAGCGCCCTGATGGGGGTAAGAGCCATTATCCCCGCTTCCCAAGCCCAGAAGCTCATTCAAATCCGGGTCGTTAGGATAAGGTCTTTTATCATCGTTCATGGCTACCTCCGTTTTCCGCTCCCCGTGTATAGGTTCTGCGGATATATTTCTCTGTAATCAGCAACTGAATCTGCCTGTCATACCGGCCGTGGGGAAGTCTCCACTGGGTGCAGGCTGTATAGCAAATTCCCACTGTTACCCCGCGAAACGCGGATAAAAAGCGGTCATAATACCCTTTTCCATAGCCTAAACGGTAGCCCTCCGCGTCAAAGCACAGCCCTGGGACAATACACAGTCCCCGGCTGTAATCTGTGACCAGACGGCATCTCTCCGGCACCGGCTCCAGCACGCCGAAAGCGCCCGGAGCCAGGTCATCCATAGACGTAATAAAATAAAACTCCATTTGGGTGGTTTCCGGAATGCATTTGGGAACCGCCACCCTTTTTCGGTTTGCCCAGGCCGCCCGCACCAGGCCGAAGGTATCCACCTCGATCGGCTTGGACAGATAGGTGAAAATCACGTCGTTTTCTCCATACTGGCGCAGTGCCAGCAGCCTAGTCTGGATCTCGGCATCCATCGCCCGCTGCTTTTCTGGGTCCAGATTCTTCCGGATCCGCTTATATTTTTGCCGAAGCTCTGTTTTCAGCAAACGAATATCCCTTATTGGCATTGCATCGCCATCCTAATCTTACTGGATTCCACCTGGCCGCAAAGCCGGGCCACGATCTCCAGCGCGAAATCCACCGCCACGCCAGGCCCCTTTCCGGTAATCATTTTTCCGTCGGTCACTACGCTCAGGTCGGTCTCCACAGCCCCCGTCAGCTCGTTTTCAAAGCCCGGAAAACAGGTGACCTCTCTGCCCGCGGCCAGCCCCATATGGCCTAAAATAGAAGGCGCCGCGCAGATAGCGCAGATATATAAATCATTTTCACAGCAATAGCGGATGCAGGTTCTCACAATCGGCGATTTTTCCAGATTCAGGGTTCCGGGCATCCCGCCGGGAAGCACAACCGCCTCCAGCTCGTCGGTAGAAACCTCCTTTTCCTCCATATCCGCTTTGACGCAGATCCCGTGGGCGCCGGTGATTTCCTTTCCGCCCACGCCGACGGTTTTCACAGGCAGCTCCGCTCTTCTCAGTACGTCTACCACAGCCAGCGCCTCGATTTCCTCAAAGCCCTGAGCCAAAAACACAGCGATCATAGCAGTTACCTCCTATTACAGTAATGATTGGTTGGAAGCCCGGCAGCCGGCTTGATTTTTCCGTCTTATCGCTTGCAAGCTTCTGCCTTTTCTGAAATTGATACGTTTTTGGATTCCGCGGGAAATACTCCAAGCCGCAGGAACCGCCCGTCTTTCTCCTTACGGCAATCAGGCCGCGGACAAAAGCGGGAATTTTTCAGATTCCAAAGGTTCTCAACCCGGTTATTTTCCCTATTTATCGAAAAAAGCCTTGTTTCTGTTTTTCAAGCATATTTCAAAAAGCTTCCAGCGGCAAACGCCTGTTACAGCTTCTGGGAAACGATTTCCCGGATATCTCTTTGAATATCCTCGATCTTCCGCGGCGCTCCCTCCTGAGAGCAGGACACCGTATGCCATCCCATCGCCTCCGCCGCGTAAAGGGCGGTCCGGCGGCATCGGGTTAAAAATTCCACATTGCTTTCGTGCAGATCTTTTTTTCTCTCGTCGCCAGCGTAACGGCCGCTCAGCAGCCTTTGGGAGATCTCCGTGGGCATATCCAAAAACAGCACCAAATCCGGCCGGGGAAGCTGTAATTTTCCATATTCATAGTCTTGTAACCAAGCTAGATATTTATTCCAATCCTCCGGGGGTGTTTTTTCCATCTGATACACCGCGTTGGAAGTGGTGTACCGATCCGCCACGATGGTGGCTCCGGAAAGATAATCCTTTCTCCAAAACCGCAAAAAGCTGGCGTAACGGTCCACCGCGTAAAAGGACGAGGCGGCGTAGGCGTTCACATCGCCGGGATTCGAGCCGAATTCCTTATTCAGATACCGTCCTGCGTAAGCGGATGAAGGCTCCCGGTAATCCGGGAACTCGATGTGCCTTACCCTGCGGCCCCGGCTTTCCAGATATTGGCACAGCAGTCCGGTCTGGGTAGCCTTTCCCGAGCCGTCCAGGCCCTCCATCACGATCAGCTTACCCCTTGCCATGGCACTGCTCCCTCATGGCCGCGAACCGCTCCCGGACCTCCCGCATTTTTCCGCAGGACATTTTCCCCTCGGAGCACGCCCCTCTTACGCAGGACGGTCCCGCGTTCTGGAATAGCTTTGGCGCCGCGGCGTAAACCAGCCGATACATCTGATCCGCCACATCCCGGATTTCCCACTGGGCCCGGTTGCAGCACCGCAGGGTGAAAAAGTTCATCAGGCTTCGGGCGTTCATCGTGCAGATCATTTTGGTGTTGCAGGCGTTGGGCAGAACAAACCGGGCGTCCTCAATGGCCTTCTTTTCCGCCAGGCGGTTCGCTTCCTTTTCCGGCCTGCCTTCCGCCAAAAAGGTTTTTTTATGTTTTTCTTTTAAAATCGCCGTAAGGCTGTCGTAATGGGCTTGGTCCTCCTCCATCGCCCGGATATATTCCTCCCGGGCCTCCGGGACGCTCTCGATCTCCGGGGGCAGAACGTATTCAAACATATTTTCCTTGACATAGCGCTGGCTTTGTACGCTGAAGGAGGCCATGCGGTGGCGGGTCACCTGAGCCAGAAAGGAGCGGGACACCCCCTCGATGCCAAAGGTAAAGCTTGCGTGCTCAATAGGGCTCTCGTGTCCGATCTCCGACAGCATTTCCACAAAGGAGGCGGTTTTTTCCGGCGTAAGCCCTTCATAGATTTTATCGATTTCCGCCGCGGAATAACACAGCTTTGCCGCCGCCGCGATGGTTTGCTCCGGCATCGGCGTATGAGTCAGAAGCGTAACCTTTGCCAAAAAAATCCCTCCCAAAATTGCATTAACAGAGTTATTATAGCAAATCTTTCGCCCAGATTCAACCAAAAGGGCGTTTCCATGCCTTGATTTTACATTTTGTCCATAAGCGGCCTTAGATATTCCGCCACTCCGTCCTCTGTGTTGGAGCCGATGATTTGACCCGCCGCGGCCTTGGCTTCCGGCGAGGCGTTTCCGACGGCGCAGCCTACGTCCGCCGCCGCCAGCATATCCACATCGTTGCCGTTGTCGCCAAAGGCGACCACTCGGCCGGCCCCCAGCATTTCCTTCAGGCGCAGCACCGCCAGGCTTTTGCTGGCCTGGCTGCTGAACACCTCTAAAAAATACACATCCTCATAATTATCGTGGTAAAAAGCCGCCTTGAGCCCCGGGATCTGTTGTATTTTTCGATACAAAGGCTCCACGACCGTCCTTTTGTCCATCATGGTAAAGTAAATCGGGACATCCTTTGGGGACAAAACCAGTTCTCTTTGCTCAAAGCGCTTGTAGGCTTTGCCCTTCCGTTCCTGGCAGAACCGTTCCTCCGCCGGATGACCGAACCGCTCATAGGAAACACAGATTTCATCATCCTCGAGAGTATAGAGAAAGGGCATCCGCCCGGCCTGCCGGTAAACCGCAAGCGCCTTAGACGCGGCCTCATAAGACATCGGCGCGCTGCCGGCGAACCGCCTCTTCCTGAAGTCGTAAAGCACCGCCCCATTTAACAGGATGCCCGGAAGCTCCAGCTTTAAATTGGAGAGAACCTCGCAGGCGGTAGCCGGCGACCGGCGGGTGCCTACGGTAAAAAGCAGCCCCTTTTGAATCAGATGATTTAAAATATCCGCGGATGCCTTACTGATTTCCTTTTCCGGCGTCAGCAGGGTGCCGTCCAGATCTGATACATATAACGTTTTCATAGCAGCAGCTCCTTAAAAAAGGCCGGCGGAGCAGAAAGCCTCTGCCGCCGGCCCTGTTTTTATGTAAACAAGCAGGTTTCTCAATGAACGGTTCGAAATTTCAAATTAGAAAATATTGCCGCAGGCCCAGGAGATCTCCCGGCGCAAAAGCATTCCGGCCGCACCAGGGCTGTCGTCGATCGGGGCTGGCATCCGCGCAGCCGTGGGTGCGGCCGGAAGCTTCCGCTTCTGTTTTCCAGGGAAAGCACGGGAAGAGCAAGAGGGTTCCCGGCTGTCTTTAGAATCCGGCTTAAAAAATTCTTATAAAGGCAAATGACCTCCCTGTAAGGGGAGGAGGCGTCACGAGGGAACGGGCTGTGCAGTATGAGGCCGGGACGCATACGAATCCGGCGCCCCTCCCAGCAAAAGCCTTCTGCCTAAAGCTTCCGGGTTTTGGAGGGCGTTTCATCCCCGTCGCAGAAGCAGCCCCGATCCGACTGGAAGGAGATCACATAGATCCCGCAGCCGGAATCCCGAGCGCCTCCGGCCACCTTGGGACACCGCAGAGTCATCGCTCCCTTTTCACAGACCTCCCAGCAATAGGCGGTTCGGTTACAGCAGCTGCCCTTTTCCTGGAACCAAGCGCAGGCGGCATTGTTGGCGCAGTGCTTGATCCCCTCGTCCTCCGCCCATTCCATGCAGACGCCTCCGGCGGCGTGGTAGTCCCCATTGGAAATCAGGATATGGGATTTTAAAATATCCTTGAACAAATGGGACCAGCTGCTGGCGGTGCCATGGTGGGGCGCTTTAAAAATATAATAAGCGTCGTAAAGCTCCTCCGCGATTTGATCAAAGGTTTCCGGAGTCGCGTCGCCGGTCATGATGATATCATCCAGGCTGGCCTCCCGGGTTCTGTGATTTTGAAACACAATGCTGGCCGTATTTTGAGCGTTGGCGTATTCCTCCCGCACGGCCGGGCGGCTTAAAATTTCGATGATATTCTGAGCCGCCGGAATCAGCTGCAGGCTGGGCGCCATGGCCTCTATTTTATCCAGCAGCCTTTTGCAGCGGGAAAGAGATTCCTCCATATCCCCCAGATACCCCCGGTTCTGGGGCGACGTCAGCTGGCACAGCCGCAGGTACTCGCCGCAGAATTCGTTTTTCAAAGCCAGAAATTCCGGCGCTCCTCTGCCTAAAAAGGGCGAGGAAAGGCATACGTCGAGCTCCTCCACGATCTCGGTAAGCAGCGGGGAAAACGGATAGCCTCCCGCGGCGGGCCATAAAACATCATAGGCGACTTCCTCAAAGTCAAATTGAGACCCTCTGCTTAAGGAATACACATTGCCGATTCCCAGAGCATAATGAAGGCGTTCAAAAATCCGCAGGGCGCTGACGCTCATCTGGGAATACTCGCTCTGCCGGCCTAAAAAAGCAAATACATAAAGGGCAAACTCAATAAGCAGCGCCCTTCCCTCCCGATTGACAGAGGCCGCCGGCACAAACACCCGGTGAAAAAAGCCGTGATCCCGCTTCAGCAAATAGCGCAGGCCGCTCATATGATCCCGGTGAAAATGCGTCAGCAGGAAGGAACGCTCCTTGGCGTCGAAATAACGTGGGACGATATTGTTTTCCACATAATCCGTGACCTCCATATCCGATTCCCGGATTTTTACATTCATGGAGCCGCAGTCCACCATCAGGATATTTCCCTCCAGGCTTCCCAATACGGTACATTCTCCAAATTCCAGGTTGTGCATTTCCAGCCAATCCAACACGCTCACTTCCTTATTCTTTGGAATTTTACAAAACCCGCCTGGTGAAAACAGGCGTCTCAGCATTTTTCAGGCTGTAAGGCAGCCGTTCTTCGTCTTACGTCAAGAATCCACTCTATACCGTTTCAAAAACAGCGCCGGTTCAGCCGAGAAGCCCGGCTTTCCAAGCTATAAACGGCATCAAAGCGGCATCATAGGAAAGGGCAGGCTTCCGCCCGCCCTTTCGGCTTATTGATACCAATATTCAATCCCGTTTTCAAAAGCAAGATGCCTAAGGCCTGTAAATCCGGCCGGCTCCATAAAGAATTTTCCTTCGATAATGGTGCCATCATTTTGATACAGCACACCCCGGCCGGCAGGAGCCCCATTGATAAACTCTCCGGTATACCTATGGTCGCCCCGCAGAAGGGTCCCCCGGCCGTTCGGAAGGCCGTTTTTCAGGACGCCGGTGTAAATTCCGCCGCAAACCGGCAGTTCGATTCCATATTCCGGGCCCTTGCGGTAAGCCTCGTAAGCCGGATTTTCCGGATTCTCCGGCAGCAAGGGCATTTTTTTCGGCGCCACCTGCATACTTTTCGCCAGCTCGCCGTCCTGGTAAAGGCCTTCCTCCACCTTTTCGCCATATGGGTTATAGCGGCATCCCATGCCGCCGGGCTTTCCATTTTTCATAAAGCCTTCAAACGCTAAATAAGGCTTTCCGTCAGAAAGGGAATATCGCTTCTCGTACCGCAGAACGCCATCCTGATACACACATTCCGCCAGTACCCGGCCGTTTTGAATCTCATTGATTCTTCCGTGCATCCGGTTTTGGCGGAATTCGCCCGCGTACCTGGGCTCTCCGTTTTCGTACAAAACGCCCAGGCCTTCCCGGCTGCTGCACACATAGCCGCCCCGATAGGCAATCTCGCCATTTTGATATTCCAGTCCTTGGCCCTCAAACTGATTATGGGAGAACTCTCCCTCATATACCTTTTCCCCATTGGAAAAATACCGGCCCTGGCCCTGGAACTCGTCGTTTTCCCAATGCCCCTCGTACACCAGGCTTCCGTCGGCGTCGTAGCCCGAAAGCCAGCCTACTGGTTTCCCAGCCAGAAAGCTGCCCTCATACCGCCCGCCTCCGGGGAAATAACGGCAGCCCTTTCCGCTGTACACGCCGTTTTCAAAACCGCCCTCATACAGCTTGACGCCGTTTTTGCTGTACTCTACAGCCTGTCCATCCACCGCGCCGCTGCGGAATTGTCCCTTGATCACGTGGCCGTCCTCACGGTACCAGACGCCCTCTCCGTTCCAGGCGTTTTCCGCCCATTTTCCGGTATAGCGGACCTGGCCGTTCGGATCGTATTCAGTGCCGGTGCCGCTTCGTTTACCGTTGACAAAGCCCCCGGAGTACAGCAGGGTTCCATCCTGGTCCACCAAGGTGCCCTTCAGCTGCTGGACGCCGTTTCTCCACTGGCCGATAAACAGGGAGCGGTCCTCCGGCTGAAAGGAAACCCCGGCGCCGCTTCGTTTGCCGTCCTCAAAATAGCCGGCGTAAACCAACCCCTTTTCCTTGCTCAGCAGGGCTCCCGGGCCTACCGGGCTGTCCTGATTCCAAAAGCCAGCGTAGCAGGAGCCGTTGCTGGCCTTAAACGAGACGCCCATACCGTTCCGGCGGTTTTCCTTCCAATCGCCGGCATAGCAAAGCTTACCTGATTTATAGTAATAGGTGCCGAAGCCGTCCCTTTGGTCGTGCAGGTAACCGCCCTCAAAGGCGGTGCCCCCATCCATCATGGCGGTGCGGCCTCTGCCCTCCCGCAGACCGTCCTCCACGCTGCCGAAGTAATAGTAGCATTTCTGCGGAGAAACGCAGACGCTCATTTTCCCCATA
>OBYQ01001471.1_pt1 | contig 10756 bp, 6 predicted proteins | sample 1538221 | NCBI WGS metagenome assembly OBYQ01 (sample SAMEA2580200, study PRJEB22360) | human gut metagenome | biome: human gut; feature: human-associated habitat; material: faeces | place: Denmark | collected 2008/2010
GAGCAGGTTGCAGCCGATACTTCGATCATCCTCTTCGATTACAGCATGTCGTGGCTGACCCCGCAGGAGAAGACCCGCCTCGAGCTGGTGGCCGAGAAGATCAAGAACGGCCCGCAGGACATGGTTTACCAGATCGTGGGCCATGCCGACCAGCAGACGGGAACCAAGGCCGGAAACAAGCGCGTCGCCGAGCACCGTGCCAAGCGGGTATTCGACTTCCTCGTATCGAAGGGCGTCAACCCCAAGCAGCTGAATTACGAGGGCAAGGGCAACTCGCCCGATCCGTTCAAGAAGGTTCAGGCCGCCAACCGTGCCGCGATCATCCAGTAATCGGGAGCGAGGCTGCGGGCTTCCCCCGAAGTAGAAAAGAAAAAGGTGCAGGATTGTCCTGCACCTTTTTCTTGTGCTGATTCCGGGGTGTCGGCTGTGTGTTTTACCTGATAATCACGGCATTGACCAGCCGCACGCCCGAGCGGCGGTTGATCTCCTCCTTGAGCGCCTCGCGCTGGTAGAAGAGCTCCGAGCGGAGCACGCTCGACTGGATGCGGGCATAGAGGATGTGGTTTTCGATTTTCAGCTCGGTCGTAATCTCCGCGGCGCGGTCGCCCACGATCTCGCGCCAGGTGTCGGGCAGTTTCCCTTCGGCGACTTTCGCCGCAACATAGGGGCGTTTGAAAAACTCCTCCAGCAGGTCGCCCATCAGCATGGTCTTCGTCCGTCTCATGGCCGTCCTCCTTCCGATGCTGCATCCCCGGGGCGTGCCCCGTTGCCGTCGGGTTCTGCTGCTGGTTCTTCGGCAGGCTCCGGTGCCGGGACTGGTTCCGAAGGCCGCCGCGCGGGTTCTCCCGCCGGCGATTCCCCGGCTTGCCCTTCTGTCCGATCCGCGGCCGCAGTCCCGGTCTGTCCCGGTGTTTTTTCCTCCATCGGTTCCGCAGCCCCGTCCGTTACCGCATTCCCGGGCCGGCTTCCGGCCGATCCTTTGTCCGGGTCTGCCGCGGCAGCCGTTGCCGTTGCATTCCCCTGCGTCACCGCCCCGTTCCCGACCGTGAAAAGCGCATATTCGCCGCCCGCCTTGTCGAGGATCGTACGCAGCCGTGTGGGGTTGCAGTCGGTGATCAAGATCTGCCCGAACGAATCTTCGGACACGAGGCGGATCAACTGCTCCACGCGCCCGGCGTCGAGCTTGTCGAAGAGGTCGTCCAGCAGCAGGATCGGTTTTTCGCCCTTTTCCCGGGCGACGATGGTGTATTGCGCCAGTTTGAGGGCTATCAGGAACGATTTCTGCTGTCCCTGCGACCCGTATTTGCGCAGGGGGTAGCCGCCGATTTTCAGCACCAGGTCGTCGCGGTGGATGCCTGCCGTGGTGAATTCGTTGGCGAGGTCTTTCTGCCGTGCCGCGAGGAGCAGTTCGTCGAACGGCCGGTCGTTCAGCTCCGACTTGTAGTGCAGTTCGACCTGCTCGCGGTCGCCCGAGAGGGTGCGGTAATAGTCCGCGACGACGGGTTGCAGCCGTTGCGTGAACTCCCGCCGCAGGGCGTGTATTCGGTTGCCCTGCTCGACGAGTTGCAGGTCGTAAATGCGGAGCATCGTTTCGTCGGGCATGTTCTTGAGCAGGCGGTTGCGTTCGGCCAGCACGCCGTTGTAACGCATTACGGCGGCCAGGTAGGTGCGGTCGAGCTGCGAGATGAAGCCGTTGAGGTAGCGGCGGCGTTCGTCCGCGGCGTCGCTGATGAGCGCACTGTCGGCCGGCGACACGATCACGGCTGGAATCAGCCCCACGTGATCCGACAGCCGTTCGTACTCCTTTCCGTTGCGTTTGAGCACCTTGCCGCCCTTGCGCGAGAACGAGCACACGACGCTCTCCGTCTTGCCCGCATCGGTGAGGTACTGTCCTTCGGCGAGGAAGAAATCCGCGCCGTGGCGGACGCTCTGCCCGTCGGTCATCGTCAGCGACGACTTGCACATCGAGAGGTAATAGACCGCGTCGATGACATTGGTCTTGCCCGCCCCGTTGTCGCCCACCAGGCAGTTGATGCCGGGGCACAGGGCGAGTTCCTCCTGTGCGATATTCTTGAAGTTGAGCAGCGATATTTTCTTCAGATACATGGTTCAAAGATAGTGCAAGCCGAGCGCAATGCCAAATTTATTTGGGCATTGCCAAGGCGCCGCCTGTGTTCTGTAAAGATAGTGCAAGCCGAGCGCAATGCCAAATTTATTTGGGCATTGCGCCCGTCGCATGTATCCCGAGTTGCAAAAAATCGGGATGCGGCATTGTACATTGTGAATAGTTTTGTATCTTTGCTGCCTAACGTACGGAATTATAAACTAAACAAGATAGATTTTTATGGCAAAACAGCATGTCGCCGAGCAGGAAACCCTTGGCGAAGCAATGAACAAAACTGAGTTTTTCTTCGAGAAGAACGGCCGTATGTTGTCGTATGTTTTCCTCGGATTGCTGGTGCTCGCAGCCCTCGTTTTCGGCTACCGCGCACTGATCGTGTCGCCGCGTGCCGAGAAGGCCGCCGAAATGATCGCCGAGGCGCAGTACCGTTTCGAGGATCAGAATGCGGACTATGCGCTGGCACTCGAAGGCGATGCCAACGGCGCCGGATTCCTCGAGGTGATCGAGAAGTACGGCTCGACCCCTTCGGGCAACCTTGCCAAACACTACGCCGGCATCTGTTACCTGAAGGCCGGCGACCTGGAGAATGCCGCCAAATTCCTGGCCAGGTATTCGCCCGTAAAGGGTATCCCGGGCGCATTGATCAACGCCCAGAACTACGGGTTGCAGGGTGACATCGCCGTCGAGCAGAAGGACTATGCCAAGGCTGTGAAATTCTACGACAAAGCCGTAGCGGCTGCCGACAACAACCTCACCGCTCCGATGTACCTCCGCAAAGCCGGCCTGGCCGAGCAGGCCCAGGGCAACGGCGCGAAAGCGGCCGCATACTACGAGCAGATACTGACTTCGTACCCGGCGTCGATGGACGCACGCGACGCGGAGAAACTTCTCGGCAGCATAAAATAACCGGAGACTATGGCGACCAAGAAGCATAACCTTTCCCAATTCGATTCACCCCTGCCTTCGGCCGCCGAGATGCGGTTCGGCATCGTCGTGGCCGAGTGGAACCGCGAGGTCACCGAAGCCCTTCTCGAAGGCGCCGTGCGCACGTTGCGTGCCGCCGGATGCCCCGACCTGAACATCCAGATCAAATATGTCCCCGGGACGTTCGAACTGGCGCTCGGCGCACAGTTTTTCGCCGAATATACCGATGTCGACGCGGTGATCGCGCTCGGGTGTGTCATCCAGGGCGATACGCGCCATTTCGATTTCATTTGCCAGGGCGTGACGCAGGGTATCACCCAGCTGCAGATCCAGTGGAACATGCCGATCGCATTCGGTGTGCTGACCGTCAACGACATGCAGCAGGCGCTCGACCGCTGCGGCGGCCACGGCAACAAGGGCGATGAAGCGGCTGCGACAGCCATCAACATGGTCAAGTTGCAGATCGACATGGAAGCCGCTTCCCCCGACCACGAACCCGACCGGCGGAACATCAACTGACGACTTTGGTACAGATATTAAAGGGAGCCTTTCATAGGCTCCCTTTTTTGCGGCGTTTCCGGCGGTGCGTAGCGGTTATCAGTTGCGTCCGTGTGTCATGACCTATGATCCGTGTCCTGTGCTCTGGGAACCGTGCTCCGTGAACCGTGTGCTGTGCGTCTTGAACTCGTGTGCCCGCGAGTTGTGTGTCCGTGTCGGCGCCCGTGCGTCCCTCTCCGCCGCCTGATATGCTCCGGGGCGCCATTCACGGCTTGGACGGAAAGGCATGTGCCTCGGGCCCGGCGGGCCCGGCCTTCGGAGGCCTGTACCACCGCCATCGCCGTTGCCACCCGGGGCGGAATAAAAGAAGAGGGAGGCCTTCAGGCCTCCCTCTTCGGTATGGGGATCGAACGGTGTTATTCGACAACCTGAATGACCGGACTGTCGTTGTACCCGTTATCGGCGGAGCTTGCCCAGCGGATCGTACCGCCGTTGGGTTCCGTACCGCCCGTGGTATTGGCTTCGCAATAGAACCGGATCTTGACGCTGCCGTCGCTGATACCGCGTGCGAAGGTCATTGTCTCGTCGATCTGCATGTTGGCCGTCGGTACCAGATGCGTGTAGGTGATCTGTTCCCCGTTGACGGTTGCGGTCTGCGTGTCGGTCGCCGGTTTCCAGCTCGTACCGTCCATATATTGCAGGCTCCAGTACTTCTGTCCGGTGCCGGAGATACGTGTGAGACCCGTAAAACGAACCTTCGTTCCCGACTTGAAGTTCTTGACCGGAACTTCGAATAACCAGTAGTCGCCCTTCCATGCTCCCGTGACGTAGGGTTGTCCCGTGCCGCCGATCATGCGCGTGCTGTTGGGGTGCAGGCTGCCGTCGGAGTTGAAGGTGTGGAAGTAGGAGATATAACCTACGCCCGATGAGGCCATGAGCTTGTTGTTCTGCTCGAACTGCTCTTTCGGAACCGTGTAGTCCGTGCCCGAGGCACCGTTGAAGAACCACTTTACCGGAGCGTCCAGACCTTCCAGCGGCCCGCCTTCCGCCAGGCTTTCCTGTGTCACGAAGATCTCCTTGACGGCTTTGGTGCCGAGCACCTCGTCCGAGATGATCGAGAACGAAGCGGAGCGTTCGTCGAGCGAAAGGTTGCTGGTCGCTTTCACCGTCATGACATACTCCTTGTCCGCTTCGCCGGCCGAGGGCGTGACCTCGATCCATGCGTTCTCGGCAACCGAAATCGTCCAGTCCCAGTTGGATTTCACCTTGAAGGTGAATGCATTGGGCTGGTAGGCCGGGAACGGGGGCAGTGCCAGGTCGTCGCCGATGTCCTCGCTCGTAATCTCGATCTGCGGCGTGATGTCCTGCAGGATGTTCAGGTCGGCTTTGATGTCCTTGTACTGGCCGCTGCCCTTGAAGGCGATGCTGAAATCACGGCTCAGGGATGCCGGCTGCTCGGGATACTCCTCGATGTCGAGCGTGAAAGTCCCGTTGCCCGTCTCGGTGAAGGTTGCCCATTCGGCTTTTTCGGGTTCGTAGAACGGCGTCACGTTCGACGCGACCTTGATGTCGTAATGGGCGGCATAACGTCCCGCTACGATCTCGTTCGTCTCGATGTTGTTGACGACGAACCTGATGTAAGGTTCGTTGGCGCTCTGGTTGACGACGAGGGTCGTTTCGGTCTGCCTGCCGTCCGCATAGCGGAATACGACCGTCGCCGAACGCGGGGTGTTGGCATCGTTGTCCTCCAGGCAGAAGCGTACCTTGCCGTCGCCCTGGCCTGTCTTGGGGTAGAATTTGATCCAGTCTCCGTCCGTGGAGTTGCATTCGACACTCCAGTTGCAGTTCGAACGGATGTCGTAACGGATCAGTTCGAGCGTGGCGTCGCCGATGATGGCCTCGGCGTCGAAACCCAGGTCGGAGGAGGCGGTCACCAGCTTGCTCGATACGACGGTATTCTCCAGCCGGAAGTAGGGGCTGCCGCCCTCCGTGTCGTCGTCGCTGCACGAGACGAAGGCCGCCGGGATCAGGAGCAGCGCCGACATGGCCAGGCCCCTCATGTTGCGGATTATGTTTTTCGCGTTCATAGTGCGTTCGTTTTTAGATTATAGGTTCTCTTCGGCGATGACATTCTTGCGGAACGAGTGTTCCCACGGCTGCCCGGCATCCTTGGCGACGGCCTGGCCGCTCCACCATATCGGGAAGACCATGGTGTTGTCGTTGATGGTACCGCCCTGTGCCTCGAATGCGGCCGTATAGTTCGCACGGTTGTTGGCGATCGCGATCGACGGATAGGGATAGCGGGCGATGAACTTTCCGCCCGTGGCGTTCAGCTCGATCGTTCCCATACCGGTCTTGCACTCGGGATACCCCGTACGGCGCATTTCGTGGTACATCTGGAAGCCGATGACCCAGAACAGCGAGAGCCATTTCTGCTCGGCGAGGCGCTGCTGGGTATTGTTCCATTTTACCTGGTCGCTCGCCAGCAGTGCGGCGATGTTCTTCTGCGTGATGGCTACGGTCTTGAGTTCGATCTTGTTCGACGCGTTGAGTTCGGGGTAGGAAGCGTAAATGCCGTATTCGCCCCATTTCTGGCACGACGCGGTGATCGCCGCTTCGTAATACTCCTTGGCGGAGCCCGATATCCAGCCGTTCATCGCTGCTTCGGCCTTGATGAAGAGCAGCTCGTCGTAGTCGAGCATGTGGTTGGGGCGCGTGTCGCCCACCAGCGTTTCGTAATGCAGGTAGGGTTCGCGTTCGCTGATGGAGGTGATGCCGTTGTAGTTGATCGTACAGCCCGAGACGGCGCCGATCATTTTGCGGATCACATCGGGCTCGGTCGCACTGGGATACTGGATGTAGCGGGGCTTGATCCAGATGCGCAGGCGCGGGTCGACGAAGCCGTCCGAAGCGTCGTAGAGCAGGTCGAGCAGCTGTGCGGCGATGTGGTGGTCGCTCGACAGGCTCTTGTCGTCGGGGAACGAACTGGAGTTGAAATAGGTCTTGTAATACTCCGCGCTGCCGGAGAACTTCACGGTGGCGTTGTCGTCGTTCGACTCGAAGACGGGGTATTTGCCCGGGTTGGAGATGATCTGGTTGATCTGCTCGCCGACCGTGGGGGTGAAGGCGTTGTTACGGCCGCTCACGCGCATCAGCAGACGCAGGCGCAGCGTGTTGGTGAATTTCTGCCACTTGGCGATGTCGCCGCCGTAGATGCCGTCCTTGGTGGGGTCGTCCAGCCCCAGGCTGGCGTTGTAGAGCGAGTTGGCCAGCTCGAGTTCCTCCAGCATGGCCGTATAGACCTCCTGCTGCGAGTCGATATGCGGGGTGTTGATGCCCTCGCCGCCCTTGAGCGCCTCGCGGTAGGCGATCGAACCGAACATGTCGGTGAGGATCGACATGTTATAGACCTTCAGCGTCAGGCCGATGGCCTGGAAGTTGGGCTGGTTCTGCGCCACGGCCAGGTCGTACATGTGCTTGGCATTGCCGGCCCATTTGTACCCGAGGTTCCAGATGGCCTTGAAATTGCCGTCGGCAAGGTTGTAGCAGTGTTCGCGGCGCGGTGTCGACTTGGCCACGGTGACCTGCGAAATCTCGTTGGCGATGCTCAGCATGTAGGACGAATAGCTGTTCGTAGAGCTGTAAATCAGCGGTTCGAGCAGCGCGATGGGGGCTACCGACCCTTCCGATTGTTTGTTCGGATTGGTGTTGTAATCCTCGAAATCGTTCGTACATGCGCCCGATGCGGCGAGCAGCGCGAGTATCAGGATATATTTTGCGTATTTCATGGCGTTCGCAGTTTTAGAACTGAAGTTTGATGTTGATACCGTAGGTACGCGTCATCGGGAAGGTGACGGTTTCGATACCGGGGTAAATGTTCGTACCGTTGACCAGACCTGCCGCCTCGGGGTCGAACTGCGGCCAGTCGGTGATGCAGAAGAGGTTGGTGGCGAAGAACCCGATCGACGCGCCCTGCAGGAAACGGGTCTTGGCCATCAGGTGCTTCGGCAGCTGGTAGTCGATGCGCAGCTCCTTGAACTTGAGGAAGTCGGTGCTGAACGTGTTTTCACGGCCGTTGTCGCGCACCCATTTGTAGGACTGGTAGTAGGTGTAGATGTTCTCCGTGACGGCGGTGTTCTTCTGGTAGGAAACCGTGCCGTCGCCGTTGTCCACGGCGTTGACGCCCTGCAGAACCAGGCCGTCGTCACGTCCGGCGAGCGAGTTCTTCAGTTTGCCCTGGTACGAGAGTGCGAAGTTGGTCACCGAGTAGGCCACGCCGCCGACCTGCGCCGTGAACTGCGCGCTCAGCGAGAGGTTCTTGTAGCGGAACGTCGTGCCGAAGCCTGCCTTCCAGTCGGGGATTACGCTGCCCAGGTGCTCGAACTTCTTGGAGTCGGTCTCCTTGGTCAGCAGCGGGTAGCCGGTCTTGGCGTTGATGATCTGCATGCCCGAGCAGTCGACCTGGTTACCGTTTTCGTCCGTGTAGGTCGAACCCTCCGGCGCGTACTCGTAGTGGCTGGCCGAATAGAGCTGGTGCATGGACTTACCCACGTACGAGTAGACGAATATACGGCTGCCGATGGTCGTCGAGGTCGAGGTCTGCAACGGCGTTGCGGGATCCCATCCGTTCTGCAGCTCGTTGAGTTTGTTCTTGTTGAGCGACCAGTTGCCGTTGATCTCCCAGTTGATGTCCTTCGTGCGGACGGGAACCATGCGGAACGTGACCTCGACACCCTTGTTGGTAATCAGGCCGGCGTTCATCTTGCGGGACGTACTGCCGGTTTCGGCGCTCGTTTCGGCGCTGATGATCTGGTTGCGGGTGCTGGTCTTGTAGAGCGCCACGTCGACATTGAGCCGGTTGCCCAGGAACTTGGTTTCCAGGCCGACTTCCCAGCTGCTGGTCTTTTCCGGGAGGATGTACGGGTAGTTGCTGGCCGTAGGCAGCGTGACGCCGCCCGGATAGTCCGTGGTCGAGTAGTCGTCGTAGAGCGAGAAGACCGAAGTGTCGTTACCCACCTGTGCCCAAGAACCGCGCAGCTTGATCATGTTGACATGAGGGGAGTTGATCTTGAACGCCTTGTCGAGCAGGATACTGGCCGATACCGACGGGTAGAAATAGCTCCAGTTGGAGGGAGCCAGCGTCGACGACCAGTCGTTGCGGGCCGTGACGTCGAGGAAGTAGGTGTCGTCCCACGACAGGTTGACAAAGCCGTAAAGGCTGTTGGTCTGCCGGTTGCTGCGGTAGGGCGACGTGTCGAGGGCTACCGCGGCGTTGGCGAACGAATACATGCCGGGGCCTTCGCTGCTCAGCTGCGAGGCGGTGATGGTGGTCGAGTAGTATTTGTTGCGCAGGACGCTGCCGCCGAATGCCGCCGTGACGCCGAAGCGATCCCACAGCTTGTTGTACTTGAGCAGGAAGTCCGAGTTGTAGTCGTAGCGGCGGATGGTCTTCTCGCGGTACATGCCGTAGCGGTTGTCGAGCGACATGAAGGGTTTCTGCTGCGAGCGCCATTCGATATTGGCGTCGAAGCCGCCGCGCAGCGTGAAGGTCAGCTCGGGCAGGATCGTGAAGTCGATGCTCACGTTGCCGAAGAAACGGTCACGATCCAGTTTGTTCAGCTCCTCGTACAGCGTGCGGTAGGGGTTGTGGCCCTCGAGGCTGTTGTAGATAAGCCCCGAAGTGGTGTTGTATTTGTCTTCGCCGCTGCCTGCCAGGTAGTTGGCATAGGTATAACGGCCCTGCATGTACTCGTCGCGGTAAGCCGAGATGGGGTTGGTGTTGTAGCCCCAGATCAGGCCGTACATGGGCGAACCCTGGCTGTAACCCGACATGGGCATGTTGTCGCTGTTCTTGCGGATGTAGTTGACTTTTGCCGCCAGTTTGATGGCCTTGCTGATCTTCTGGTTCAGGGCCAGTGCGAAGGTCTGCTGTTCGTAGCCCGAGTTGGGCGTGATCCAGTCGTTGCGCAGGTCGGTGAATGAGAAGCGCGTGCTCGTACCCTTGCCCGTCGAACCGTCGATGGTCACCGAGTTGCTCCACGTAACGCCCGTTTCGAAGAGGCCGGTGAACCAGTCGTCGGCGTATACCCACGGCAGGGGGGTGAACTCCCCGGTCTCCCAGTTCTTCGACATGTAGAGATAGCGCAGCTTGCTGGAGTCGAAATGCTCGCCGTACGTGTAGCGCGAGATCTGCTGGCGGACGGGCTGCCCGTCGTAGGTCATCGTGCCGGGAAGGCCCCATGCCGATGCGACGCGGTTGGTGAGCGACGTGGTGACGGCCGAGGGGCCGTATTCCTCCTGGAATTCGGGCCAGAAGCCTGCGGTCTCGAAGGTCACCGAACCGTTGTAGGTAACGCCGATACCACGCTGTTCGCGGCCCGACTTGGTGGTGATGAGCACCACGCCGTTCTGGCCCATCGAACCGTAAAGCGCGGCTGCGGCGGGGCCTTTGAGGACGGAGACGTTCTCGATGTCGTCGGGGTTGAGGTCGGAGATCGGGTTACCGAAGTCCACCGGGGCGTTGCTGTTGGCATAGTTGGCGCCCGAACCGGAGGCTACCGTGCCGTTGCTCATCGGGATACCGTCGATGACGAACAGCGCTTCGTTGGCGCCGTAGTTGAGCGACGTGTCGCCGCGCAGCGTCACACGTACCGTACCGCCGGGGCCGGTGCCCGCCGAGGACATCGACATACCGGCGACCTTGCCGTTGAGCCCCGTCACCCAGTTGCTCGATATGGATTTGGTGAGTTCGTCGCCCGAGACTTTCGAAACGGCATAGCCGACCGATTTCTCCGAGCGGGTCAGGCCGAGTGCCGTGACGACCACTTCGTCGATCTTCTGCGCCGATTCTTTCAGCGTGACGTTGATCGTGGTGCGGCTTCCGACCGTGACCTCCTGCGGGTCATAACCCAGCGACTGGAAGACCAGCACGTCGTTGTCGCTGCCGACATGGATCGTATAGGTTCCGTCTGCGTTCGAAATCGTGCCTGTCGCAGTCCCCTTCAGGATGACGGTGGCCCCGACGAGCGGGCTTTTGCCGTCCGTGTCGAACACGATGCCCGTGATGTTGCGGCTTTGGGCCCAGGCGGCCGAAGCGACCAGCAACATTACCGCGGTTGCCAAAGCATTCCGTATGTATGTTTTAAGCTTCATATTGTTGATTTTTTTAATTCGGGTTTTTTTGTCGAACGGCTGCGGTCGTCCTGCGGGCGG
>OBYQ01001480.1_pt1 | contig 10651 bp, 7 predicted proteins | sample 1538221 | NCBI WGS metagenome assembly OBYQ01 (sample SAMEA2580200, study PRJEB22360) | human gut metagenome | biome: human gut; feature: human-associated habitat; material: faeces | place: Denmark | collected 2008/2010
AAGCAGCCATCATAGAAGATGAAATTCCGGCAGCCCGTCTGCTGAGGGATACGTTATTGTCTCTTCGTCCCGATTGGGAGGTACAGTTATTGCCCGGTAATATTGAAGAGGCAGTAGAGTGGTTCGGGCAGCATCCTCATCCGGATATCCTGTTTCTGGATATTCAGCTAACGGATGGCAATTCTTTTCTTTTTATAGAACAGGCGCATCCGGAGAGTATGATTGTATTTACTACTGCTTATGACGAATATGCTGTGCGTGCTTTCTCAGTGAATAGCATTGACTATCTTTTGAAGCCGATTCATGAAGACCGCCTGATGCAGACCATTCAACGTTTTGAAGGATTGACAAAGAACTACATCCATGATTTCAATCAGGAAAGCCGGATGCTGGAAATATTGCAGCAACTTTCTGCTGCGCAGGAGACCTCTGTCTCTGTGCAGAAAAAGTATCGTACTCGTTTCCTTATTTCTAGTGGCGAGAAACTATTCACCTTACAGGTGAGTGATATCGCTTACTTTTATTCGGAAAATAAGCTCACCTTTGCCGTAACCCATAAGAATCGTGAGTATCTCATTGATCTGGCACTAGACCGATTGAGTGAACAACTCGATCCGGATCACTTTTTCCGGACGAATCGTCAGACATTAGTCTGTATTGATGCCATTCAGCGTATTGAATCCTATTTCTTAGGAAAGGCAATCGTTCATGTACAACCACCTTTCAAAGATAAGATAATGATAAGTAAAGACAAGATGGCTTCATTCAGAATGTGGCTGAATTATTAGCTGTTTTGTTATCTTCCAAAAGGGAATTGATTTCCCCTATAGCAATACAATACGTTTTTGCATGATATCTGTCAGTTGCGCCTTCAACTGACGGGCATTGATAGGTTTCGGCATATACCCGTCAAAACCACTTTCCATCACCCGTTGCTCGTCTGAAGCATATGCAAAAGCCGTAATGGCGATAATCGGTACTTTGGCAGAGTACTTGCGGATTTCTTTGGTTGCTTCATATCCATCCAGGACAGGCATATTGATATCCATTAATATAATTTGTGGATTATGCTCCTTGAACATGTTTACAGCTTCCTGACCATCCCAGGCATGAAGCAGATGATAATCATATTTTAGAATAGATTCGAACAACTTATAATTGCTTTCATTATCTTCAGCAATCAAAATTACCAGCTTATCCTTTTCTATGGCAATAGGTTGTATGTCCTTTGGAAGGCTCTTCTTAACAGTCTCTGCTTGCTTGTAAGGCAAAGTGAACCAGAATGTAGAGCCGTTTCCTTCTTCTGATTCTACCCCGATTTTACCTCCCATGTGTTCGACAAGTGTCTGGCAGATTGAGAGTCCTAAACCCGTACCTTGTGCAAATGAATTTAATTTGACGAAACGTCCAAAAATACTTTTTTGCTTATCTTGAGGAATGCCGCAACCTGTATCAGCCACATAGAAATATAATTCATTGTTCTGACGTTTGTATCCAAATCGGATACTACCTTGAATGGTGAATTTTATGGCATTCGTCGCCAGGTTAATAATTAACTGAGATAACCTGTTCTTTTCTATATGTGCGAAACATGGTTCTTCAGGAGCTACGAATTCCAGTTTGACAGCATCCGACTTAAGTTTCAGTTGACACATGTTTTCCAGGTCTTTCATTAAATCATTGATTTCAACATTGGAATAGTGCAGGTCCAATGTTCCTGCTTCTATTTTTGATAAATCAAGGATATCACTGATGAGCTGCAATAATAACGTATTATTGTTTTCAATGATACTGACATATTCTTGTTTTTCCTCTTCTTCTTCGGTGGATGCCAATATACCGGAGAAACCGACGATAGCATTTAGAGGAGTACGAATTTCATGACTCATGTTGGCAAGGAAAGCAGACTTCAGCCGATTGGACTCTTCGGCACGGTTTTTGGCATTAATCAGTTCCATCTCCATTTTTTTTCGTTCAGTGATAACGAGTGAGGAGCCAACAAGAGTCAATGGTTTGCCATTCTCATCCCGCGTTTCAACGGCTGCTTGGGCTTCCACCCATTCTATCCTATGAAATCCTTTTTGTGTGCTGACTACGCGATATTCTTCTTTTACTTTTTCCGAATGACCGTCTATTAAGTTCTGATAAGCCTGTTCTACCCGTTTCCGGTCTTCCTTAAATATCTTGGAAAAATAGTGATAGTCGGGTACTGCCAGTTGTTCTTCGGCAACGTCTTTTCCTTGTGTGCTAAGTTCTATCGGTTTGTTGATGTCGCATAAAATTGTTTTACTTCGCAAATCCCATTTCCATGGCACGATATTAGCTACGTCAAGTGACATGGCGAGTTTGTTGTTGATAGTGCTTAGCTTTTGTTGTGCCTTATGGAGCTCTGTGCTGTTCAGGCAAAATACATCAATCATATTATTTTGCCGGTTTGCTTTAAGTACTATATCGTAGAAGGTATCTATTTTTTTGAAATAGTAGGGGAATGTTATTACTTTATTTTCTGATAAGGCTATTTGAGTGAAGTGCAGGAAGTCCGGCATTGATTCTGGAAATATTTCACTCGCTTTTTTCCCGACAACTTCTTCTTTGCGGAAAAAGTTTTTCTCAAAATGCGCATTCACATTGCGGTAAATCAGTTCTACGGGAATGCCATTTTTATCAGCAAGCACTTCTTCCTGCATATAGAGAATGGGCATGTTATTAACCAGATTCTTATAATTTGTCATTGCGTCAATTTCTTTTTGCTGTGCTTTTTTGATGCTATTCAGGCTATGGATACGATAAAAGAATACGATTGCCAGTAATATCATAAAAGACAAGGTACCCATAATGAAATATTTGTTCTGTTTCCAGAATCCAAGCGGTTTATTCAGAAAATGTGTGTTTGGAGGACACATGGAAGGAGAGAATCCTTTACGGAGTAATATCGTATAGTTGATAATAGGTGCGCCATCTGATGGCATATAAAAGGGAATTTCTCTAGCCGGCTTTCCTGTAAGTATTTCTGAAATGGTATGAATTAATTGCTGGTTATAGTGTTTTTGGTCATAAGTATAACCACCTATCATGCCACCGTTTTCTTCTGTTATATCAGCCATATTAAGGGTGAAAATTGGAGCTGTAGTTGTTACGATAAGTTTGTGAGCATTGGTAACCAATGAAGTATTACCTGCAAATGTCGTTTTGTAGAACCAGGAAGCAAATAAAATTCCGGTTGTATTCGGATCAACATGATACAATGAATCCAATAATTGGTTCGTTGTCATTTTTTGTGGCGTGATGTACTGGTATTCAATATTAGGATTTATGGCTTTTAACTTTGTCTGTATTTCCAAATTATTGGTCTGATTGATTTCTCGCTCGTCACCGATAAATATGAATTTCTTCATATCAGGGATTATGTGAGAGATCAGTTGGATATTTTCCCGTAAATAAAGGTTTGAATATAAAAGTACCAGATTGTAGGGATCGGCAAGTTGGGAGATCGGAACACGCTCCGCTTGTGTAACTGGTTGTTTGTAGATGTAGGTGTCTTTAGGACCTATAAACTTTTCTTCCGAACAGAGTACAATAGGAATGTCTCCCCAAAGCTCTCTATATTCATCACGTAGTAATAGAGAAGGGTTTCCCAATAATATTAGCAGCCGTGGGCGATGATGCTCGTATTTCTGAGAGATCATATTCTTGAATTCTCCTAAAATCGTATCGTTATCGATCATTAAAGTATTCATATGTTCCGCATATAATGCCAGTTTTGGGTTCTTTTGAACGTACTCCGATACGGTTGAAATCATCCTGTTACTCCAAGGAGAAGATTCTGCATAGGAATTGATGCATAAAATATAGTTTGAAATATCTATGTGGTCTCTTTGTGCTAAAATAGGAGTAATAGATATGAAACATAGAAAAAATGCTAGCACATATTTTTTCATATTCATGAGAGTATGATGTTTGTGTTCGATATATTATTTATTGATTTGATACGGGCAAAAGTACTAAAAACAATCTGAAAAACGATGGCATCCAATTAAAAAATAATAAAGTAGATGTATTGTTCAAGGAATTTCGAATCCGACCTTATGCGGATGTGTAAACCAAAAATATGTAGGTGTACGAAAAAGGATACACTTGTTTTTATCAATAATTGGCCTATTGTTGTCTGTTTTTATTAATGAATGAAGCTGCAATATTTGCTTGTTAAAAGCAGAATGCGTAAATTGTTGATTATGAATGTTGTATGGGCGACTGTTTTTTCCTTTAAAACCAACGGCTCGTTGGTTTTAAAGGAACGACCCGTTGCACACCGAGGAACGGGCCGTTGGTTTTAAAGGAACGAATGAGTTTATTATTCAATTGTATGAACAATTCTTTTTGTGTGTGGATTTATTCCTTTCTATACTTTCCGGCATTATTTCAATGCTTCTATGACTTTCGGCAACATTGTCCAGATCGTATTCTCATCTTGTGCAGTAAAGAAGTTGCCATCTATCTCAGATTTTTCATCCGTGGCAATTCCGTTTTGAATGGCAGGTTTGGCCAGCGGATGGGGCGCGACTTTTTTTCCCTTTGTTTTTCCTGCCGTATCGGACATCATTGCACCGGCACAGTGTCCGATCATCATCTTTCCTTTTTCTCCGAAAGTCTTGATGACTTCCATCAAGTCCACATTGTATGGCTGGTTTGCATACTGCTGGAATACAGGTACTGCATCTCCACAGGAGAATACAAGTGCATCAAATTCGTCTTCATGCCCTTTTAGATTAGCAATCACATCATCTACTATTAGGACCATTCCTGAATTGGTTTTGATCTCTTTCGTATCCGATACGGCAAATACTTTATAGGAAATGCCATTTTCGAAAAAGGCTTCCAAGTATTGGAATAAACCACAACCATTTACCGGATTCACTGCTAAAACTGCTACTTTCTTTGCCATAATCATAATTATTTAAATGAAACAATAGTTATTTTTAGTAAGTTTATTACTTTTGTGATGCAAATGTATCTACCTTAATTGAGAAATACAAGAACGAACCTCAGAATAAGGTAGTTACATGGAAGTAACTATTGTTGAAACTCAGTATAATACAAAACGTTAAAAAGATGAAAAACTTTCACCCGACAGGGAATTGCCCTGTAAGAGATGTCATAAGCCGCTTGGGAGACAAATGGTCGATGCTGGTACTGATAACTTTGAATGCGAATGGTACGATGCGTTTTAGCGATATTCATAAAACGATAGAGGATATTTCACAGCGGATGCTGACTGTTACTCTTCGTACGCTCGAATCTGACGGTTTGATTGAACGGAAAATATATGCGGAAGTACCTCCCCGTGTAGAGTATTATCTGACAGATACAGGAGGAACTTTGATTCCGCATATTGAAGGATTAGTAGGCTGGGCTTTGGAAAATATGGATACGATTCTGGAGCATAGAAAAAGTAACTGACCGGATTATGAATAAAGTAGTGGATACTGTTCTACAAAGTATTCACTATTTTATTTCATTCCATTTCGGCGGAGTTGTATTTAATAGATTGCGCACGAAGAAGTCGTAGCGTTTATGTTCACCGAAACTTTCTCCCATAGTGTGGTGAGCACCGGGAATAACCACTAACTCAAAATCTTTATTGGCTTTGATCAACGCATTTGCTACCTGCATGGTAGAAGCCGGATCTACGTTATCATCCATTTCACCTACTACCAGCATTAACGGGCGACTGAGTAAGTGAGCATTCTCAACATTCGATCCTTCTTTATATTGTTCACCAACCGGATAACCCAGCCATTGTTCATTCCACCATATCTTATCCATACGATTGTCATGGCAGCCACAGGCAGAATATGCTGCTTTATAAAATTCGGGATGAAACAGTACTGCTGTCATTGATTCCTGTCCACCTGCGGAACAACCATAAATTCCGACACGATCTATGTCCATATAAGGGTACTTTTGGGCAGCGGATTTTATCCAGGCAATATGATCGGGCAATCCGGCATCTTTCAGATTCTTGTAACATACGTTTTCGAAAGTGCGTGAACGGAAAGAAGTTCCCATCCCATCTACCATGACAACAATAAAACCGAGTTCGGCAATACCACTCATAAAGTAGTTATAAGGAATAAAGGTTTTGGGTACGTATTGATTACCCGGTCCTTGATAGATATACTCCAAAACGGGGTATTTTTTGTCAGGATCAAAATTGCTGGGACGAATGATGATTCCCCACATATCCGTTTTTCCGTCACGACCTTTGGCGGTGAATACTTCGGGAGCTTTCCAGCCTTCAGCTTCCAGACGACTGATATCAGCCGTTTCAAGTGGCATGATGACTTTTCCGTTTTTGGCATCCCGGAGTACGGCTACAGGAGCTTTGTCTACCATAGAATATACATCAACTAAATATTGCATATCTTTTGAGAACCATGCATTATGCATTCCTTCTGCCGGAGTGAGACAAGTGAGATTCTTACCGTCGAAGCCGATACGATAATAGCGGATCAGGTAGGGATCTTCTTTAGCTTGTACGCCATTTGCCGAGAAATAAATAAGTTGGTTGGTTTCATCTACCCGGAGGATATCACGTACGTACCATTCGCCTTTGGTTATCTGACGAATAGGCTGGGCGGTAGTACGGTCATACATATACAGGTGGTTCCAGTTGTCACGTTCACTCATCCATATCATTCGTTTTCCATCTTGTAAATCATGTCGGAAACGACGGGAATAATTAACGTATTTGTCGCTTGTCTCTTCTATTAACGGGCGTACCTTTCCTGTTGCGGCAGAAAATTCCAATACCCGGTAGACCTGATGTCCGCGCTGATTGTATTCGAAAGTGATGGCTTGACTGTCGCTGTTCCATTCGGGGGCCGTAATGTAATATTGTTGAGAGAATAAATCTGTCGATGGAATCACACTGTGTCCTGTTTCCACATCGTATATGCAGGGTATCTTAAACGGAAGTTCATCGCCCGGTTTGGCATACTCTTGTTTGTGGAGTTTGGGTTGAAGCTGATCGCTTGGGGAGGATTCCACATAATATACATAGCGTTTTTCTACCGGACGAATCTTGCAGGAAGCGACTTTTTTGCTGTCGGGAGACCAGCGGATATAGGCTGAGTAATAATTTCCCAAAGTACCGTCCAGACTTAGCTGTTTTTCTTTTCCGGTAGCTGTTTCTTTTACATATATATTATGATTCTTAATGAATGCTGTATATTTCTTGTCAGGAGAGGTGACGGGAGCAGCCGTCTTTTCATCATCTGTTTCCATCCAGTGGCGTTGTTTGCGTGGAGTGGGCAGAGCACCTTCATCTGTCAGCTGATTTTTGTCGATGACATACATCCAGCGATGATTGTTGAAAACGAAACGTAGCGTATCCAGTCCGTTGTTGACAGACAGACGATCCAGATAAAGAGAAGTGGCTTCTATTTTGCGTCCCGATGCCTCACTTAAAGCTGCTGCCACGAGTTTGTGGTCAAACAAGTCTTTTCTGTTTTGAGTGTCGGCATCCACTAATACATAGATACGTCCGTCGGGAGTATTTCGTACATACCAGAAATAATGCGTTTCACCAATCCACTCTGGATTGACATTGGAATAGAATACTTTGTTTGCACTGAATTTTTCTCCTGCTGAGTAAGCACGACGGTAATCTTCTATAGTACCTTGTGCGATGGCTATGTTTGTGCAGAAAAGCATGGCTGCTAATAGTAGGTTTTTCATGGCTCGTTAATTAATTTTTGCCAACAAAGTAAACGATAATAATAAGAGAAAACAAGTGCATTGTATTATTTTTCTATTGATTTGGATGATTGTTTGATTCTTTAGTACACCTTTAAATTGGAGAATGGCTACTTCCTTGAAATGGAAGTCAGTGGTGTGGTGCGTGAATAGTATTCGGAAATATTTTGTTGTATTATACGGAAGAAGCTGCTCAGGAGTTTTCGGGAACAGTATATGTTCCCGAAGACGTGGAGAAAATACTTCTCTGATATATGTGATGCAGCAAGCTGCTATCAATTTATCCCTTTACGCCCATAAATTTGAAAGGCAGCGCTGTTTTAAAATTCTTGGCTGTATTTCCATGATACATCTCTCCATTGGCAATAGACAGTTTGAACACCGGAGCCCCTTCCGATAAATCGAAATCTTTCAGATTTACCCAAAAGGTATTCGGAGTCAGACTTGATTCGAAAAAGTATCTCAGGTTCTTGCTCTCCGAAACGGTTCTCCATTGCGTAGTGGAAATCTCGGGACTTTCGGGAGTGGATATCCCGTAAGGAACAGAAGCATTGCGTACAACACTGAATACACTGGCAACAGCTATTCTTTCATCATCGGTCTCGGGCAATGCGTTGATGTAGAAGCTGGCTCTGGCAAAGCGGTCGGCAGCGCGATTCGTACCGGGCAGAAAGCTCAGTCCTCCTATCGATTTCCAGTATTCGCTAAGTGCCAGTTGCTTGTTGTAAGTAGGAGAGTTGGTCATAACCTTGTATTCCTTACTATGATATACCGTGAGTTTCCCACCGATATATTCAAAAATGGCACAGTCACCTGTAGCATCCGAAATAGATAAATGTAAAGTGGCCAGACGGGAACCGTCCGGCATCATATCCGAAACGACCTGAAAGGTATCTTCGTCAATGTATGCTACGGCTTCTTCTACGGTGGCAAAATTGTCCAGCATATATTGCACCCAGGCTGTAATGGCAAGTCCCGGTTTATTCTTATCTCTTACGGGGTATTCGGTTTCGGGCAACCAAAGCAGATTGGCGACCAATCCTTTCTCATTCATACCGTCCGTACTGGCGATCTCGAAAGCGGAAGTCACTACGCTACCGTATCTGGAAGTCCATTCCAGCGAGTTCTCTCCGGTTTCTCCGTTCCGTTTCATCCCTCTGGGAAACACCCAAAGGTTGCTGTGCATATCTGTTTTCCAGTCCATAGAACGACCGGTTGCTACCATACCATTGCTTCCTGAATAAACGACTCTCGTACACATAATTTCGATTTTTAGTTATAGGTTTATTATTGGTTATTCATCTGTGAGATGCAACCTGTTCGGAATTCTGTCACAGAACTATCAGTCACGATAGTGACAAGTTAACAAGAATATGCCCTTAAAGTTCAGCGTTTGTATTGATAGTGCGAGATTGCTGAGCCGGTTTTTCAAGATATACTTTCGGGAAATTGTTTATCAGGTGAATTTTTATACCTTTGCAAGATACTGATGAAAGGTTCAAAGTTTTAAAATATGGAGATAAAAAAAGTAATTTCGGATAAAAAAGAGTTCTTGGAACTGTTGCTTTTGGCTGATGAACAGGAGAGTATGATCGACCGCTATCTGGAACGTGGCGATATGTTTGTCTTGTATGATAACGGATTGAAAGCGTGCTGTGTCGTAACCCGTGAAGGGGAAGGAATTTATGAAATCAAGAACATAGCTACGATCTCTTTTTTCCAGCGGCAGGGATATGGAAAACGCTTGATTCAATTTTTATTTGATCATTATCGGGGGAAATGTTCTGAAATGCTGGTCGGTACAGGCGATGCACCTTCTACGCTTTCTTTCTACGAACATTGTGGCTTCACCATTTCCCATCGGCTAAAGAATTTCTTTACCGACAATTACGACCATCCTATGTACGAAGACGGCAAGCAACTGGTGGATATGGTATATCTGAAAAAGACATTTTAGTATTTGCTTTGTGATGGAGATGGATATAAACCGGTTGGTGAAAGAGTATGGAAGCTATCAAAAGAGATTTAGGTTATCCGATTGTGTGGATGAAATAATAGAACTGTATGTTTATATTACCAATAGAAGAACCCATAATATTGATAGTTTCTTCATCTGAAAAGAGAGGTCTATTATTCTTACATTTATTATTTCCGTTGTTAATAAACGCAGTTTCAGTTTCTAATAAACTTTTTGCACGTTTATTAGAAACGGTATTCGAGTTTATTAAAAACTATTTTTTGAGTTTTGGAAGAAAATATAAAATGAATTAAGCGAAAATATAAACAAAATGGGGCAATAATCATCCGACTATTGCCCCATATCATGGTTGCTCTGATATAAAGAGATATCAGTTTATGTGTGTGCTATGTATCTATTTTTTTTATAAAACTCATTCTTTTTTAGTTTTCTTTCCTCAAAGATACAACATTAAAAGCCGTTTGTCAAGTGTTTCATAAGAAAAGCGGGTTATTCACCAAATAGCTCTGATTTTATTTATAAATCATATACGGTTACAGCTATTTCTTTGGTGATAAGCTCTTCTTTTATGATTTGCTCCATAAGTTCCCACTTGCCACCTGCCAGTCCACAGCCAATACGGGGCATATGTACACTTGCCTTGTGGTCAATTGCAAACAGGGCTACCTCCTTCAAACATTGCCGGACGGCGTCATAACGGATGGGAGGGAGTCCTTTACTGTCTTTATAAATGCCATGTTGTCCTATCATATTGGCGACATATAACTTATTTTCAACATTTACAAACTGTACAGCTCCCAAAGTAAATTCTTCCTGTGATTTGTACCACTGGCGATAGGCTTCTTCCGGCATTTTCCATTTTTTAGAAAGTGCCAGTACAAACCCTTTTCCCCATCCTCCGATATCGTTGCAAATATG
>OBYQ01001486.1_pt1 | contig 10498 bp, 7 predicted proteins | sample 1538221 | NCBI WGS metagenome assembly OBYQ01 (sample SAMEA2580200, study PRJEB22360) | human gut metagenome | biome: human gut; feature: human-associated habitat; material: faeces | place: Denmark | collected 2008/2010
ATCATTTTGGTGCAAGCGTGATTCATGGGCAGCGTAGCAATATTTTGCGCTTACACTTCTTTAGCTTCATTATATTTGAAAGCAGGAGAAAAGACAAATCTGCAAAAAGGGACAAAAAAATAAGCGTACCACTATTTCTAATAATACGCTTATCGTATTTAATTGCTAATCAAGGTCTATGAATATACCCTTACAGTGGTATCTCTCCACTGATTTTTCCTTACATACTGTCCGTTAGCCTTTCGATAGGCTACTGCCTGCTCGAAACTAAGCGGCAATTCAAAGGAAAGAGAACTCCTACCTATTTGCGATAGCTGCCTGTGCTGCTGTTAAGTTAATAGCACTTTTCCAAATTTATATTCCATTAACATCAAACCCTATTGCTGTCATTCTTTTTATAAATTCTTTTCTAAACGGAGCTATTTTGTTCTCATCTATTACAATAACTAAATTTTCTTTTGCACGAGAGCATCCTACATAAAATAATTTATATGCCCATAAAATGCCTTGAATTTTTGTTGATTTAAAGCAGTCTTTTGCATTAGTTGAATTAGGATTGCCCAAATACTTATCATAATATTTTTGTTGACAAAACAAAAAATATTTATTGTCCTTATACTTGTTTTTTATATACTGAGCATATTGTAAATATTCTCCCTCATGAGCTTTATACGTTTTAGCTGGTTTTAAATATGTTAAATTAATTGATTTTATTTCGGATACATAATCATAATAAAAATTCTGAAAATCCGTTAAATTAATATCCTCAGCACATAACAACTGAAAAAATTCATACATATAAACTATTGGATTTCGGGTTGAATCTTCGGCAATAAAGCAAACATTATTATGTCCTTCACCTTTTACTCCATGCTGTGTAGAAACGCTAGGAGCACCTAAATATGCATATAATGCATGCAGTTGTGACAACGACACTTTCAACACTTTTTCATATTCCGTATCTTCTATAAACGGAAGAAAAATATCCTTATTACAATATTCATTGTCAGTCAGAAATTCACAAAACCCTTGTATGGTCATCGTCGACAAATCATATGCTTCCTCTAATTTTTGAACTTTATCATAGAAAATGATTTTATCATTATGAAACTCAATATTAGTAAATCCACTGTTAAATATTTGCTTTTTTTCTCTAGCAAATTGAATGCTTTTGCCGTAGGCAGCCATACTTACCATTTTAATAAAATCACAAACACAAAATAATATCCGAAATAATTTATCAGGATTATCATTTGTCGTATCTGTCAACACATCGACAGGCGTATATTGAGAAGGAAATTTATACGCTTTCATATCTGATAATGCACTATATAAATCACTTGCTCCAATCTTTTCAAAACGTTCACGATTAAACAGATATAACTGCATATAGTCTTTAAATTGCTCCATAAAAGACTCCGAAAAATCATTTGTTATCACAATAGTAGGATTGACTTTTCCACTAGATTTATTTGGTTGCTGAAAAAATTTCTCATCATTATACAAGTTGTTGAGAATTCCAACAATATTTGAAGAACAACGATAATTAATACGCAAGTCATCATCTTGATTAAACTTATTAAGTATAGTATTAAAAGAACCGTCGTAATTATTGTATATCTCTTGCATTTTGTCTCCAAGCAAGTATAAGGTACTGCTCGTATTCAGCACAGATTGATAAAAAATATATAACACATCCGCAGATGTATCTTGGTACTCATCGATAAAAATATACCTATATTTATTAGATAAACGTTTTTTTAACATCTCAAACTTTTCAAACATCTTGCGACAAAATAATAACATATCATCATGAGAAAGCCCTCCATAATAATAGCTACTATAGGATTGCTCATTGTAAAAAACTTTATGTAGATTATTTTTAATAGTTTCAAAATCCAGTTTTCCAAACTTATCAATATATCTTGCATTTTTGGAATCATCTTCTCCATTGTCAATCAGTGCCTTTATCTTCTTTTCAAACACTTGAAGGTATAAATCAATCACCTCTGGTTTTGAAAAGTAAAGACCAACAAAGTCAGAAAGAAATGAATGAATTGTATCTACTGTAACATTTTTACTATTAATTCTAGAATTTAATTCTTCCTTTGCTCTATTTGTATAAGTAATGCTTAGTATTCTACGATTAGGATATTGGGCAAGTAGATTAATAATCGTATTTTCAATGTATGTCGTTTTTCCGCTACCTGCCGGTGCGTTAACTAAAAACATATTATTCAATTTCTTTACATCAGCCAAATTAATCCCTCCCGTATATAATTCGGTAAAGCTTTTAAATGTAATTCCGATAAAATTATTGAATACATGAAATCTGTTTTGTTATTTTTATTCTCATTTAAAATATCTCTTACCGTTATATTCTTTTTTCTAGTTGGAATATCCAATTTAATTTTATTAATCGATATCTGTTTTTCCCACCAATCCGAACTTTTTTTGCTCTCTACTGTAATTCCTAAGAGTTTGCATAGCATCGCCTCTTCCAATGTACGAGTATACGCATCAGCTTCTCCTTGTGATACAACTTTAATCAATTCACAATCAGGATTTTTTATCCACGAATCAATATCTACTACAGTAGGTTTTTTCTTCATAATAGAATAATCTGGTTTTTTTATTTTAGGGCATGGCTTTTTCCGAAAATCTGACTGTATTAAAGATATCCTTTCCATTTCCGTTTTTTCATAAAGGCAATCTTTTAATTGTTTCCTACACTTATGTTCACAATATGGCAAAATATCTCTCTTTATTATGTTAACAGTAACGTAGTCCTTATAATACTGAATTAAGCCTGCATTTGTAATTCCATCATCATCTTTGATTTCATCGATTGATGTTAATTTTTTGCAATAGTCAATATCTGTAATTATCAGCGTCTTTATTTTCAGGAAATACACCAACTTTCTGTACCAATGAGTATACGCACCACCCACCTGTACAAAAGAAACATATTGATTTGACAATCCTTCAAATTCTTTTTCTGCTAAGAGTTTTTCAATATATAATTTTTCAGTATCTCCTTCATACATAATGACTTTATTCGCAAATATCAAATCTGAATAGTTTATAGAGAATAAAAATGAGAAAAATTGTCTTTCTTCTTCTGTTTCCAAATTCTGTTTAAATAAATTCATATCATAAACAGCACTTTTTAATAGTTTATCAATTCTTAATACTCTAATATTTTTTAAATCGGAACACTTAATTATCTCACTAGAATGTGTCGTAATAATTCCCTGCACACGGTTATTATCCTCGTTTAGCAATATTTCATTTAAAAATTTGATTAACATTCTTTCCATTTGTGGGTGCATATGGGCTTCTGGTTCTTCAATGACAAAGATATCCACTACATCAGATTGATATTGTTGGACAAATGCTTCTACCTTTAGGCACATAAATATTAGATTACTTATTCCTAATCCCTGAGAAAACTCTTTAAGTTTGGTTCCATTTTCGAATTCAAAAAATGTCTGTAATGAAGACGATAAAAAGCCTAAGAGTAATTCATCAGAGATATCTGTTTGTAATGAAAATTCTCCTTTATTATACTCAAAACATTTTTCAATACTATCCAAGGCGTTTTGTGCTTTTATTAAAGAATGTTCTTTAACTTTCTCGTTGAGCTTTTGTTCTTTTAGACCTTCTTTAATATCTTTTATTATTTGCTTTTTAAATTCTTCCCAATCATTACTTTTTTTAAAATGACTAAGTAGTTCTTTACTTATCGAAAAATAATTATCTGTTTTTTCATCATTTAATAAACGCGTAGCATTTAAATAATTATAATTGAAAAGTGATTGAAATTCTCTTACACTAATCTGCCCTGCATTCTCATAATTTTGGTCAGCAAAATATACTCTATTTTCTAATGCTCCATCAAATATTTCTTTTAAAAATTCTTCATATTCTGCTTGTAATTCAGTTAACTTTATTCTAGTTTTATTGGTCTTTCTTCCTGCTTCCAGTTTTTGTATTTCGTGTTTTTTATCCAATAAATTTGTAGCATTCAAACTAAGGAGTTTATTTAATTCAGTTATATTAACTTCATAATTAAATAAAAAGAAGAAGCTTGTACATGTGTCACTTAATTCCATCAAGTAGTCTGAAAACAAAGAAATACTCTCATTCTTGTCATATTGAACTTCTATCTTAATTTTTATAGCTGTCCATTTGTTATTATTTTCTGTAGAAAACTCTTTCTTAACATTTTCTCTAAACTCTGTCTCTTTATCGGTAATATTATATATTTTATTTATACAAGATATAAAGTCATACTGTAACTTTGAGTAGTACTCTGCTGAAATATCCTCTTTTGAAAAATTCTTATCTTTAAAAATTCTTTTGAACAATTCAATAATAGACGTTTTTCCACTATTGTTAGCACCAGCTAAAATCGTCAATTCATCATCAAAATTAATAACTGCATTTTGAAACTGTCTATAATTTGTAATTGCTATCTTCTTTAGTTTCACCTCAACCCCTCCTTATCTAAATCTATTTAAATCAAATCAAAATGCTTCAATGCATCCTTTATCGCTTCCACTTTCTCCGCTGTCGGATGCTTCCTCGGCTGTTTCAATTCTTCTACCGCATTAGGAGCATCATACATTGGCAAGCCTAAATCTCTCTTTACCTCTGCGATATATGCGGTATGTACCTTGAAGCCGTATTTCGCTTCTATGTACTCCTTAATCATTTTGTAGGTCACTTTTTCTTTGGGCTTGTACGCTTCGGCTCTTTTAGCGATATTATCAAGCGGAACTTTTCCCTCACCCTCGCCAAACTCAACTTTTACGTTGATATGTCCGTCTGGCTTTTTGTGGGAAAGCAGTACTACCGTCTCAATATGCGATTTATTGTCCAAACTCATATTCATATCTTCTTCAATAATCGGAAGCTTGAACTTGATGGACTTAAGCCACTGTCCGTTTTCCTGCCGTTCCGGATATATCTGAATTTCAGAAATCAGCGATTCCATGACCTGTCGCTTTTCCTGTTCATTCATCACCGCATACAATTTATCAAAGTAAATTAAGACCTTGTAGATATTGTCTCCCGTCAGCTTCTCTGCTTCAATCGACATTTTTTTTGCTCTGGCGGCAATCAGCAGATTTTCTGTATCCTCAATCTTATCATACATCTTGTAAAGGCGATCATCAAGGTCTGCCTTGCGCTTGATATAATGCTTATCATCCGGATCAAGAGAATCGATTTCTTCCATCAGCCTTGATTTTGTAGAATAGCTCTGCCGAAGCTGTCTTTCATGTGTTGCAATCTCCTGCTCAATCACAGATGTGTCTACTTTCATATTGATTTTTTCCTGCATCATGGCGGCAAACTTTGGATTGCTGACTAATTTTACAATGACTTCTGCCACAGCATCATCCAGCAATTCTTCATTGACTTGCTTTTTATAATCACACTTATGACCTCTTGTCATGGTGCGGTGTTTACAGCCATAATAGAAGAAATCTTTGTACTTTGTACCATCTGATTTGTGTTTGATACTCTTATTGCCGTACATTCCAGCTCCACAAACCGGACATTTCACAATTCCTGATAGGAGATGAATCTTATTATTTTTGCTATGATTGACTTTTTCATATTTTTTCGCCTGTGCCAGTAACTTCACCTGCGCTTCATGCCAAAGTTCCTCTGAGACAATTTCCTCATGCAATCCATCCACCAGTAAATAATCATCCTGCTCCACAAGCTTATATTCATTTCTTGTACCATGAACCTTTTCCATTCTGCGTCTGCCATAAGCAATTTTACCACAGTACACAGGATTTTTTAGTATCCTTCTAATCAATGCCGCATCGAATAACGGGTTTTTCCCATTCTGCCTTGGTATCTTACGAATACCATGGTTTTCAAGATATTTCGCCAGTCCGTTTGCTCCTATATCCGTATGCACATATTGGTCAAAAATCACATGGATTGCTTCCGCTTCTTCCTCATTGATAAAGAGCTGTCCCTTTTCCAAACTGTATCCATACGGAGCAAAACCACCGTTCCATTTTCCCTCACGAGCCTTCTGGATTCTGCCCTCCATGGTCTGCACACGGATATTTTCACGCTCGATCTCTGCAACCGCTGACAATACGGAAATCATCAGCTTTCCAGCATCCTTAGAGGAATCAATCCCATCCTCTACGCAGATTAGGTTAACGCCAAAGTCCTGCATGACCTGTAGGGTAGAAAGGACATCCGCAGCATTTCTGCCAAATCGTGACAGCTTAAATACCAAAACAAAGGAAACGCCATCCTTTCCGGTTTTAATATCCTCCATCATGCGGTTGAACTCTAATCTACCCTCAATAGACTTTCCAGATTTACCAGCATCCTCATACTCACCAACAATTTCATAATCGTTAAACTCTGCAAATGCTTTCATCCTGGATTTTTGTGCGTCCAAAGAGTATCCGTCAATCTGCATGGCTGTAGATACCCTTGTATAGATATATACTTTTATTTTTTCTCTTTCCATCTCACGATCCTCATAAGTGTTGCAGAAATACTATCTTTATGTATCCTTACCCCGGAGTCATATCCTCTGGAGTAAGTTTGGACATTTATCTCATGTCTACTATATCATGCTGCATTTTTATCTTCAACAGGTATTGACGCAGAATTGATACTATTTTTATTTTTCTCTGTATCAAGTACAATCAAATGAGTGGGCATATGCTCGATCTCTAATACTGAAGCGTATTTTCCAATCAAATTAGCCAACAGATCTGCAAAACCGCTCCATTCATCTACCATAGGCTACCTCCATAGTATGACAGTCCAGATGCCCAATGCCGGCAACGAAATCTGGCAACCAGTCTATAAAAACCTGAAAAGGAACATCTGCCTGTCAATCTTTGCTTTATAAGTTTTCTTGTAAAATCTCGTTGCTTTCGTTGCCAGAAACATAGATAGATAATAAAAATCCTTTATTTACGGACTTTTTCCATATCAAAACCATAAATTTATCAGCAACGAACCCGGCAACCAACTGGCAACCATCCCGGCAACAGACCTTCCTTGTCAGGCGATCCACTCCTGCGGAAATTCCAGTTGGCGACATTCTTCCTCACTCAGTTCCACAAATCCACTTTCGTTGCCGACCAGTTCGTTGCCGGAAGTGTCCCGTTCCCAGCCCTTTTGCCTGCCATATCCGGCGAACATCCGGGGATTCGAAAAAGGTTTCCATCCGGTCACGACTGTGTTCATGATCTCATTGATATTGTGGAGCTGCCACCGTTTCGGCTCATCAAAGGCGTGTCCCAGTGCCTCCTTGAACAGCTGTTTTGAGCAGACCATATTCCCGGTGTAGTGTTCCAGAAACCCCTGTATCTGTCCGGCTTCGGTATCCTCTGGCATAAAGTCTTTCTGTACCTCCACCAGTTGACGCTGTATGGATTTGCTGAATTTCATGGAATACCGTCCGCTACGGTAAATGCTCATAGCTTCTGCCCACACCTGCAAAAGATAAGCTCTGGAAGCGTCCTCGTCCTCCAAAATGTGAACCTCTGCATTCTCCGGGTAAATCATAATCGGGAGAAAGCGCCGGTTCCCGGCTCGATCCAGCGGCAGAAAGTCCAGCGTATTCGAGGAACCACCAAACACACACTGTCGAAGCCGGTCTTTAGGCTGTGATTCATAAGGTGTCCGATAAGTTTCCTTCTGTCGGCTGATAAAGGAACGGATTTCTTCAATGCTCTTTGCGCTGCTGGTGGCAAGCATCTCTGACATCTCAATGATCCAGTGACCTTGCAGCTTTTGAAATACACGGTCGTCATCCAGCTTCTTCAAGTCATCAGAGAACCATTCATCCCGGATCGCCAGCAAACGGAAGAAGGTGGACTTTCCGGCACCCTGACCACCTACCAGACAGAGCATTTCTTCATATTTGGAACCCGGACGGAATACCCGGCGTATAGCGCCCAGCAGGAAATGTTTCAGCATTTCTTCTACATAGTCACTTTTATCAGCGCCAAGAAAATGATGCAGACAGAATCGGATGCGTGGCGTACCGTCCCAGACAAGGCTGTTCAGCACATCCTGAATCGGATGGTAACAATTTTCGTTTGCTACGATGGAAAGTGCAGCCGTGATCTTTTTCTCACTGGTCAGCTCATAATTTCTCTCAAAATAGAGGAGAAGATATTTCACATCGGTATCCGTCAAAGCGCTGGTGTTCCTGCGCCAGCCTAAGTCCTGCACAATATCCACCCGATCTGTCAGGAGATTGAGCCGGATGGCATCCCGCAGGAGCGGATCACAGCAGAACACGATCCGGCAGTTGTCGATGGTGTTGGCGATTTTTCCTTTGTCGGTAACAGAAAGGCTCTGCCGCACTTCATCAACGCTCTGTTCCGGTGCTATGGCTTCCGCTGCGCTCATCACAGCCTGCTGGGTGGCTGGCGGTAAATTCTGATATTCGCTTCTCAATTTTCTTCACCTCTTTTCCATACTCAACAACTACAAAAGCTCGTTCTTCTATGCTGTCAGACAGAAGAAGATCCAGCAGATATTCGATATATGGCTGCCTGTGCAGAGCCTCCACAAACAAAGGATTCCAGTCATCCTCCGGCTGTTTGGGCGCATATTCTTCTTTCCATCGTTCCAGCAAGTGCAAGTAATCGCACAGCACCCGAAAGCATTTCTGCTCTGCCTGTCGGTATCGCACTTCCTCGCTGATTTTCCTTTTGATAATTCTCTTTTGTGGCGGATCATGACCTTTACGGTCAAAGCTGACAGAAAAATCTTCTGCCAGCTTTAATGCAGCTTCTTTACTGCTTACTCCAAAAAGGCGGGAAGTGAAATCGATCACATCTCCATCTGCCTGACAGGCAAAACAATGGAACCGTCTGTCCACCTTCATGCTGGGATGCCTGTCATCGTGAAACGGGCAGCAGGCCATCCCGTTGCGTCCTGCTGAAATTCCATAAACCAAAGCAGCCTGTCTTGTGGTAACAGACTGTTTTACTGCTTCAAATACATTCAATTTTCACACCTCCAATCCGAATAAAAAACACCCAATTTTTTTCAAAATTAGATGTTCGTTAAAGTTCCATATCCTGTTTTTTCTGTTTCTTCTGCACCTGCTTTTCACTGTCTTTTTTCCGTTGCTCCTCCATTCTTCGATGCAGCGCTTCCACAATGGAAGGTTTTGCCTGTTTCTTGATTTCTTCTGTGACAGCTTGTTTCTTATCCGCATGAAGCAGTGTGGACTTCACTTTTCCCAATGTGGACTGCATGGTTTTTCTGATTTTTTTAATGATTCCATCCAGCCTTGCCACCGCATAGTCCCGTTCCTTTTGGGGCGCTTTTCGTTCCGGGGATTGCAGCCATACCTTAGTGTCCTCGATCATCTCAATATCTTCCTGATGGGTCATGGTCTTTACCTCGTCTGTTACCAGTTCCACCGCCTTGTCATAGGCAACGCTGGATACCTCATCAATCAAGCTGTCCACATCCTCAATTTTTAGGGTCAGTTCCTCCAGATTCTGCTCCTGCTGGGCAAGTTTTTCTTTCTGCTTCATCAGGATATAATCCTGCTTTTCCAAATAGTCACGCCCACCATAGGACGGCTCCTGTTCCAGGTGCAGCCCATGCCGTTTGGCAATGTCAAATAAGATTGTCCGACAGACTGCATCAAAAGTCTGTTTCCGGTTATTGTGCTTTCCTTTTGGCTGTTCCGGTTTAGGGAGAGGGATACCCAGTTCCTCCAACGCCTTTTCCTGCTGGGGGCACAGCTCTCCATACCGATTTTCACAGTCAAATACATGGCGCTCATGGATGTGCGGAGTCCCTTCATCCAGATGGAGCGCCCAGTCTAAAATGTGGATATGGGAATCGAAACGGTTTTCAAATTCCTCATAAAATTCACTGACAATGAGCGCCAAAGTCTCCGGTGGAACGGATTCTTCCATAGTGCCGATCTGGTAGATGCTTTCTTCTGGACAGGTCTTGTTATTTTTCAAAAGATCATCCACAGTGCGGTTGCGCTCAATGTGCCGGGTTTTCTCGTTCCGGGCGTTCTGAGCATTGACATGGTCGGCATAATGCTCGTAGTAATACATCCGTTCAATTTCTTCAAAGCTGAAATCCAGCTGCTCCGGGTTTTCCCGAAAGTCGCGGGTGGTAAAGCCCCGGTAACAGTCCCAGTACACATTTTGTCTGGCACGCTCAGCGTCAATGTGTTCGCTGTTTTCTACATCGAACCGACGGTCATTGTGCCGGGGATTGTAAGTGCCATTCTTCCCAGATCGTCCATTGTGCCTTGTTAATTTCAAACATTTTTCCTCCTTCCTGCAAAGATGTTCCGGGCTGGGGAGGGCGGCAAAGCCGCCAGACCTGCGAAGTTTTGCGTCAGGTAATACCCAGTACAAGTTGACGCAGGCATCAACTTTCCCTGGGCAAGGCGTTTCACCCTTGACCCGATGAGGCTGGCTGCCCCCCACCCCCCCCACAAAAAAATCGC
>OBYQ01001489.1_pt1 | contig 10459 bp, 5 predicted proteins | sample 1538221 | NCBI WGS metagenome assembly OBYQ01 (sample SAMEA2580200, study PRJEB22360) | human gut metagenome | biome: human gut; feature: human-associated habitat; material: faeces | place: Denmark | collected 2008/2010
TTTTAATTTCTCTGTTTTCTTTTCCTGCCATAGGCTCTCCTTTCATGTGCATGAACGAACCCTGTAGTACAGGCGGGAAAATGCTTTTAAGCTTGCTGCTTTTAGGTTTACTTTCGCCAAAAGTTTTTCCTCTGAAAAAGAAAACGTTTTCTCTTTTTTAAGACCTTCTCTTAAAAATCAGTATACGAAAAAAAGAACTGTTCTACAAGACTATCCACGCAAAAACTGTTGTTGTATTGTATCGGGTAATTTTGAGGGAATTCCTCAGACCGGCGAAACTGCCGGTATCTTTCACAGAAAGAATTTCTGTGAGTAGACTTACTATAGCATATCTATCCTCTAAAAACAATAATATTTTTCATCCACTCCATTTAGAAAAAACACTGAAACAAAAAGTGGATTTTAGCCTTCACTCATTAAAAAACATAGGAGCACGGGAACTGCAAAAAGGGGCTGTCGCTTTAACGATTAGTAAATCGTGAAGCGGCAGCTTCCTTTTTCTCGATTTTCTCTATATAATTGCGCTGTGTCTATTGAAACGATAGTTTTTTTCGTAAAAAAGCCGTACTTTAACACAATCCAAAACTGGGTATCTGTAGGCTGCGGTCCGACTGTCAGCCATACAATGTATTCAGAGTCAACTCCATGCTGTAAATTAAATACTGGTTTCAACTGTCCATTTCCCATTGCATCTTCTTTCATCCGCATAAAGGTTGCATCTGGATCTGTTTTAGAATAACTGTTCCTTTTTCCACAAATATGCAGTTTTTTTGTATATCCTTTTAAACGGTCCAGATAGTCTTCTAATGTTTCGATATTCTTTTGCAGCCGAGTTTTTCGTTTCCCGATACCATGTACAAATACAATGTTTTCTTCCTGTTTTAATGCATACAGCTTTTTTCGCAGCCGTTTTACATGTTTCATTTTAACAGTATCACCGTAAACAATCTGAATACCGTAAAGCTGTTCGCATTCTGCAATAAGATCTGCGATTTTAATCAATAACTTCTCCTGATTTTTTGTTACTGCTTTTTTCCACACAAATGTGTATTTATTCGCACAGGTTTCGATTTTTGTGCCGTCTATAAAAATCGATTCTCCGGAAATTTCTCCAAGCTCATAAAGAAGATTAGACATTTCAGCGAGAATCCGTTTCGCACACGGTGCAAAATGAATACTGCGAAAACGAGCAAAAGTGGCATAATCAGGAACTGGTTTACCTTCTAAAAGATACATAAAGTTAATATCCCGTTTACAGTTTAATTCCATAGCCTCCACAAACTGACTCAGCAACCGCACAGAATCGTCTACCGGAATAATTGTTTCTAAGTTTAGGTTTCTAAGTTTAAAGGGAGTTTTAGTTGATATCCCTCCTCATTTAAAGTATAATTCTTGTGTAATAATATAGGGGTTTGCATACTTATATTTTACACCAACAGCCAGACTTTTCAAAGCCTGGCTGTAATTTTTTGTATAGAAAAGAGGCCGCGCACTAATTACTTAGTGCGACAGCCCCTTTTTTTCGACATTTCAACTTTTTGAAGTGTCTATTTTATTTTCTTTTTTTTACTCTGATTACAGAAACGCCCGCAAACATTGCCACTGCTATGAACATCATCATAAATGGTACTGCAAATGGTGTTGCGTCTCCTGTCTGAACAGTTCCCGGTTTCACTTCCGGCGTTGTCGGTGTTTCCGGTGTCTTTCCTTCTTTCGTCGTCGCTTTCACAGATGCTGCCGCTGATTTATTTCCTGCTGCATCATATGCTACAACTTCGATCGTGTACTCTGTCTTCGGAGTAAGTTTTGCGATCTCTGCTGTAAGAACATCGTCTTTTACTGTTCCGATTGACTTGCCGTTTACAAAGATTTCGTATCCTGTCACTCCTACGTTGTCTTTAGATGCTTTCCATTCAATCTTCACTGTTGTATCAGTTTTATCTGTTACTTTCAGATCAGATGGTTTTGTCGGAGCTTCTTTATCTTCTTCCGGCTTCGGATCTGGTTTCTGCTCTTCTTTCGTCGTCGCTTTCACAGATGCTTTCTCTGATTTATTTCCTGCTGCATCAAATGCTTCTACTTCGATCGTATACTCTGTACCCGCTTTCAGATCTTTCAGCTCTGCTGTAAGAACATCACCTTTTACTGTTTCAGCAAGTTTTCCGTCTGCATATACGTTATATCCTGTTACTTCTACGTTATCTGTAGATGCTTTCCACTCAACTTTCACAGTTGTCGTGGTTGTCTCTGTTTCTTTCAGATCAGACGGTTTTGTCGGAGCTTCTTTATCTTCTTCCGGCTTCGGCGAAGTTGCAAGAAGCGCTTTTCTTGCATCCTCTAAGTCTTTCTCTGCTTTATCTACTGCTGCCTGATCTGTCGGATTTTCAAGAACTTTCTGCGCAGCCGCGTATGCAGCTTCAAATGCAGCTTTTTCTTTTCCATCTTCAAATGCGTCTAATACAACTTTGTCTGCATTGTTTAATTCTGCTTCCAATTTTGTTGTATCAACTTCGCCTGATTTCACCGGAGTGATCTTCAGGTTATCAAGAATGAGGTCTTGCTGTCCGTAAGCTCCTCCCGGCTGTTTTGCACCGTTTGCATAAATACCGAACCATGTCTGTCCGCTCTCGCTTCCGGTAACCGTAAACTCATGATGACTTGCTTTACCTGTTCCTGCCGTTGCCGCAAGGTAATCATTATCTGTTGCGTTGTTAAAACTCTCTCCATCTCCAAGCACAACCGCATATGCAGATGATCCTGCCTCATAATCGAATTCTACTTTATATGTCTTTCCTGCTTCAAATCGGAAGTTCTGCGGAATCGTATGATACAAAAGACCTGTTCTTCCCGAACCGCTTCCACTGTCGCAGTGCTGTTTCAGCGACCATTCGCCCTCAATTACATCATTGATCACATAACCGCCCCAGCCGACAGATGTATATTTTCCGTTATCCTGAGACAGATGAAGCTGTCCGTCGCCGCCTCTTTGTGCCGGTCCTAAAACAAACGGATAATATCCTGATGTTACGGATTCAAAATCCTGCTCGAAAGAACCGTCTTCTTTATAGTTTTCAATCTTCTTGTCGATAATTCTGATATCGTCAAAGTATGTTGCTCCATCACCTGCCGCACGGCTGATCGTCAATGTTGCAGTTTCTTTTTCCGCTGTAAACGGAACGTAAACTCTCTGCATATAGGAAGCTTCATTGCCGCCTGCATGTTTCTGATCACTTGCCACATAGTTCTGAGCGATTGATTTCGTCGTATATGCAGACTCTTTGATCGTTCCTGCATTTACTTCTACCGTCGCTTTACTGTCGCTTCTGTTATCAACATAAACTTCTGCAACATAATCTTTGCCTGCTTTGAGCCCTGTCAGTTTTGTGCTGACTGCAACGTCTTCTGCCGGGCTTTCGATTGTCAGACGCTGATCGCCTGTCCATGCTTTTGTAACTTTTACGGCATCGTTGTCTGCTCCGCTCCAAACGTCTGCATCCACTTTGTCGCCGTCTGCATAAGAGTTGAATCCCGGATCTTTCACTGATGTCGTCTCACCGAAGTTAACTGTATCGGCTGTCGGCATTTCTTTTCCGTCAGTCACGATTACGTAAGCTGTTTTTGCTTTTGCTTCAAGCGTGATCTGTCCGTTTGAAACCGGAACCGCGATCGCTTCTCCACGTCCCTGATCTGACAGCTCATACATTGTAAGATTTCCTGTAAATCCGTCCGGCACATTCCATGTAGATGTTCCGCCTTCCAGATTGTAGTGATACAGTTTCGTCTCTTTCGTGTCGCTATCTGTCCACGGAAGCAGATAATAGAAATGATCGTTTGTCGCACTTAAAACTGTTTTATCATTCAATGTGATCTCGCGTTCGATGATCTCATCAGATCTTTGTGCTTCATTTCTTGTTACAACTACTTTATCATCACCATTTTTCAGTGTGATCTGTTTTTCCTGGTTTCCGACCGGTGACTCGCCTTCTGCGTAGTTCTCCCAATCGATTACCTGATAGTGCTGAAGGAATTTTGTCGGAAGGTTTTCGGCAAATGTCAGGTACAGATAATTATTGAAATCCTGATCTCCGCCCCATCCTTCAAATCCTTCCAGTTTATATCCGCCGAGAAGCGGGTTGTCAGCCGCTCCGCCATGTCCTACCCAGTTAAGAACCTGTACGTCTCTCATGTCGTTTCTGAGGAAACGGATGATGTCACTGTTCAAACCTTTTGTAGCTGATCCGCCGTATGGTCCTTCTGTTGCCCAGTGTGACCACGTGGAATCATACTCGCCTTCGTACGGGAACTCTGTGGAGAATCTCCATCCGAGAGAGTTAATCTCTTCTGCGATTCTTCTTGTCTCCCACGCATTCTGATACCATACGTCAAGATAGATGAAGTCCATATTGTCGGCGCCTGCTTTTTTCACTGCTGCCGCAATCTCATCCGCCGATGCAAGTGTTCCCTGTGAATCTTTTACATATTCGCCTTTATCCCAGTCGAGACTTAAAAGGTTCGTATTGTTAATTCTGTCAAATAACTGTGCAAATCTCTTATATCTTGCCTGTGTTCCTAAATCCCAGATCTTATTGATCACGCGGGACTGGTCAAGCCATCCCCATCCGCCCTGCTGCGGTCCCATGATCATATCATCGTTGAAAGATCTCGCTTCCGGATAAGCTTCCTGTGCATTGACATGGATACCGATTTCTGTATCATACTCATGCGCAACGTCAAGAAGATCTCTGAAATCATCCACGCCGCCTTCTCTTTCGGAGATATCCGCATACTCGGAGTTCGCAGAGTCGTGACCTTCATTTCCGTAACCTTTCAGCATAACAGCCTGCGGAAGTCCGTCTGTTGCCAAAGCAACTTTCTTGATATTGTCCGCTGTCACCGAATACGGGTTTGTTACAGCGCTTCCGAAGTTCATAACGATTCTGTAGTTTACAAGGTCTTTCACATCCTCTGATCCATACGGAACATTGATGATGTCACGATAAGCAACTGCGGCATCCTGCCAGTCGATCGTCTTGTCTTCGTTCATATCCTCTGCGATACAAACTTTTGCATATGGAAGTTCACTAAGCGGGTAGTCATATGTAGCTGCCTGTGCCTGTCCGCCTTTATCTCCCGCCTCGTAATACCACTGAGCGCTTGTAAGGCTCATTGTGTCAGCTCCGCTGTTCATGATGACTCTCAGATCGTCTTCTGCCTCTGAGTTGCTGAACAGACCTGCGCTTAAATTCTTGTTTGTCAGGAATCCGTATACATATCCTACAGATTTCTGCGCTACGAATCCATCGTCAAATGTAATAAACTTATCTCCGCTCTTCTTTGTATCCGTGCTCTTAACAGCGCCTGCAAATGAAGCGTTTTCTTCTACCTGATCTACAGACAGAAGATTCAACTGCGGAATGTCGATAGAAGCAATCTTATCCGTTCCTTCTTTGCGGTCGATCTTTGTGATCTCCCATGTAAGATCATTGTCTTTTACACTGATCTCGACCGTCATGTTCATATTGATATTAATTTTTGTTTCTTCATCTTCACCTTCATATTTGAGGGTCATTTCATAAGAAGCTTTCGCCCCTTCAATCTTAGCCTTCACTTCAGGAGTGATCTCCTTGCCGTTGATCACAACTGTATTCACCTTTGCAAGATCTGATTCGTTTCCACGGAAGTAAACGTCATCTTTTCCTTTTACTTCATATCTTGCAACAACCGGGAAGTTCGGTCCTACATACACTTTCATGTAATCAGACTCGATGGATTTATAATTCTTAAGGTCGATCGGCGTTTTCTCGGAAAGTGTAAAGTTAAATACATTTTCTCCTTCCGCCGCATCCTGAACTTCAACCTCTTGTGTTATTGCTTCGTATCCCGGACAACTTGCCGCAGCTGTATAAGTTCCCACTTCAACATCTTCGATCTGATAAGCTCCGTTATCATCTGTTTTTGCTGATTTTGAACCAAAACGAACCGTTGCGCCTTTTAATGCCGCTCCTCCGTCTTTTGCCGTTACAGTTCCGGAAACAGTTGCGAGATTGATATATTCTGAAGACTGTGACTGTCCGTCTCTGTCTTTTGCAAATTCCCATGTATCTTCCATACATGCAGTCTCATTTACTTTCGCATCTGCAAATTTCAAAGACTGGTTTGCCGTTTTCACCATCACGCCCGGATGACCTTTTCCTGCGTTTGTTTCCAGCCAGTTTCCTGCGTTCTGATTGTTCGTTGTTCCGCTGATTCCGTTGACTGTAACTGTCAGAGCTTCCCTGCTCATCGTAACAGAGAACGTCATCTCTTTTCCGTTTTCCGGAGTCTCGAAATCTCCGTTCAAACTTCCGTATGAGCCTGAGCCGTTCTGCCAGTACCACTTGGAAGATGAATCATATCCGATATACAGGAAATCATTATCATTTACATATGAATAGAAGAAACCGAAGTTTCCGCTGTTGATCGGTGTAAATGACAGACTAAATACGTCTGCCGGCTTGATCGTGCGATCTTTGTCAAGCAGAAGCGCCGGTCCTGTTGCTCCCGCATAGCTATGTCCTCCGCCGTTCTGAGAGCCTGTCCGGATCGTGATCCATTTACGTCCTGCCGGAACTGTTTCTTCGTACTGTGCCGCCGGATCCCATTCCTGACCTGCAAGATTATCTTTATACAATTTCCATGTATTGAGATCCTCTTTTGTCTCTCCTACAACAACATCATTAAAATAAACGTCTGTGTATGCATCTCCGAATGTCGCGCCTCCGACTCCGACTTTACCCTGAACGTCTTTAAGAGCGACAAAGTTCGCCTCCGTTACAGTTGCCTTTGTTCCATTGACGTCAATTTCAAGGCCATTATCTTTATAGCTTAACTTAATTTCTGCCAACTGACCTTTTTCAAGTCTCGGAAGAGCAAGCGTATCATTCTGCCAAGCCTCGTTTCCGTCCTTTTTGTACTGCCACTTCCAGCTTCCGACATCATACATCAGAAAAGCCCAGTTATTGTCATCTTTATATTTTGTGACAATACGAAGCCTTGTTTTGTCTACGTCGCTGTTAATGCGAAGTTTCAAACTATATGCCTGATTTGTATAATCAGCTTTTTCTGACAAAACAAATGCTTCAGGTGTAGCGCTTCCGAAATGTCCGTTTGCATTACCGCTTCCGGATTTCAGATGTCCCATCGTGACCGGCTCTGCCTTGACAGATAATGCCGGAGCAGCGCCGAGCACTGTCGTCACTACCATCACGAGCATAAGTAAAGCTGCAGTTACTTTGTTCCACTTCTTTTTCATTATCCTCTTTTCCTTTCTTTAAATTTTAATATTAGCTCCTTCAGGACATAGAAAGAGCATCCTATCTTATATATCATAACTCTTTCACTTTTTTCAGTATTTACACTTTTTATCTTTAATGTTGATCTTTTGTTTGTTTTATTTATTTGTACTCATTTTTCACCTCGATTTTTGTATGTATTGCACAATATATTACCTCTCAATTTGTAACTATATCACATATTTCTTCTGTTCTTTATACAACAAGAGGGAGCTTCCCTCTAATATCTCAGTGAAAAACTCCCTCTTGTAATGTCCTTATTGATCTTAATGTATCTAATGTCCGCAATGTCCGCCGCAGGAATCGTGACCTTCTCCGTGTCCTCCACAGTTTTCATGATCGCCATGATGATCTTCTCCGTGATGGTCGCACATTACGTCAGGATTATATGAAAGGTTTCCTTCAATCAGCGCCTGAACCGCACTATCCGCAGAACCTGAAACTCCTCCATACAGTTTGATACCAGCCTCTGCAAGTGCGTTCTGCGCTCCTGCGCCGATTCCTCCGCAGATAAGAACCTCTACGCCTCTTTCCCGTAAAAATCCTGCCAAAGCTCCATGACCGCTTCCGTTCGTGGGAACAACTTCCGATGATTTCACTTCGCCGCCTTCAACTTCATAAAGCTTAAAAGCTTCCGAATGTCCGAAATGCTGAAAAACCTCTCCGTTTTCATAAGTTACTGCTACTTTCATTTTATTCATCCTCTTTCTTTATAATATAACCTTTTTCATAAGCGTAATGATTCCGCCGTGACATAGCGAATACTGTAAATTTATTTATCTGTACCGCCCTTCTCTGTCTCGCCTGCGATAACTTCCGCTTCTTCTGTCGTCTACCTGACGGTTTCTTATTTGGGTATTTTTTCTCCTGCCGGCACTGCTCTGTCGTCGGAAAGCATTTTCTCCCGTCTGCTCTGTATTTGACCGCCGGCGCTCTAATGCCTTTTTGCGTTTTCTTGCAAGCTGTCTTGCTCTCCTTCGTTTCACTTGCCGATATTTCAGCAGACTGAAAAGAACTGCCAACAAAATGATTACCAAAAGAACTACCGCTATTAACAGCTTTACATATATAGGCATCTCTGTTTTTTCTTCTTTATCCGTACTTTTCTTCCCGACGGATTTCACTTCTACAGTTCCGACATTTTGACCTTTGTATAAATAGGTCAGCTTTCCGGCGGCATTTTGCCTGTCAGTAATCGTAATCTCATGCTCCAGAGATGAAACGTCAATTCCTTTCGGCAGAACAACATATGCATCTTCCGTTTTAAACTTCCTGACGCCATCGGGCTTGTCGTGTTCATTCAAAAACACTTTGGAAAAATTCGCATATACATAATCAAACATCGCCCTTGTATCTACATACACATCTCCCTGATCTTCCAAGACAACCGCAACAAGCTGCATATCTGCATTATCTGCCATAGTCACAAGAGTCGTTTTTGCCTGATCCGTATATCCGGTCTTGCCGCCCGTACAATAATCATAAGAATAATGTGCCCCTACCCAAAGCATCTTGTGATTCTGTTGGAACGTTCTGGATTCATTCACAAGGTTTGTAGGCGGAATCGTATAATTTAAAGTCTGAGTTACTTCCCGAAACTTGTCAAACTGATAGACTGCCGATCCGATCAACGCCATGTCATGCGCCGTCGTATAATGGTTTTCATCATGCAGACCATTTGCATTCGTCCAATGAGATCCCGTACATCCAAGTTCCTCGCAACGTTCATTCATTTTCTGGATAAACGTCTCAAAACCTCCGCCCATCTTTTTGCCGACACTTTCTGCGATTGCATAAGACACCTCATTGGCAGATGCAAGCAGCATACCGTACAGCGCATCGTTCATACTGAGTATTTCTCCCGGTCTCATCCCGATACTCGCATCTCCGTATTCCAGAAACGAAACGCTGTCTTCGGAAAAATAAACTTCGTCATCCGGATCCGCATTTTCCAACGCCACAAGCGCTGTCAACAGTTTTGTAATGCTTGCCGGATAATGCTTATCGTTTATTTTTTTCCCGTATAAAATCGCCCCGCTGTTCATCTCCATAACAATCGCCGAATTTGCATATACATGCGGTCCCTGCGGCCAGTTTTCCAAACCGTTTGTCTCAGGAACGGCATCATATGCCGCCTGTTTCTGCACCGCGATCGGGTCAACTACATCTTCTGCGTGTACGGCTCTTGACGGAATCAATGCTGTGCCGATCACACAGACTGCTGCCAGCACTGCCGAACATATACGGTTTCTATATTCCCTCATTATAACCCTCCACATCGATATAACCCTTCAGATTATTTTTCTCTAATAATTTATTATAACGATATTCTTTTTGTTTTACAAGTTTTAGATTTTCCGAAGTATTTTCATCCGCTTCCAGAAGGGATGTCAATTTTCATGGATGGGTTTCAGCATTTTAATAGTTCTCTGCATGTATTTCAAAATAACTTCTCGGATGCGCACAGGTCGGACAGATCTCCGGCGCCGCAGTTCCTACTACAATATGTCCGCAGTTTCTGCATTCCCACACTTTCACTTCACTTTTTTCAAATACTGATGCCGTCTCTACATTTTTCAGCAGCGCTCTGTATCTCTCTTCGTGGTGCTTTTCGATCTCCGCCACAAGACGGAATTTTTGAGCAAGTTCCGGAAATCCTTCTCTCTCGGCAGTTTCCGCAAAACCGGCATACATTTCTGTCCATTCATAGTTCTCGCCTTCTGCCGCCGCTTTCAAGTTATCTGCCGTATCTCCGATCCCGTTCAATTCTTTAAACCACATTTTTGCATGTTCTTTCTCGTTATCCGCCGTATCCCGGAACAACGCGGCAATCTGTTCATACCCTTCTTTTTTCGCCACAGACGCAAAATACGTGTATTTATTGCGCGCCTCCGACTCTCCCGAGAAAGCGTTTCTTAAGTTTTTTTCCGTCTCTGTTCCTGCATATTTACTTCCCATGTTATTCACCCTTTCTGCTCCTCTCAAAAGAAACAGCCTTTCCTTTTTTATATCCTATTATAACACAGTCAGCTTATATTAAACAATTAACATTCAAATGCCGGATATTATGTCATGTAGGTTTGTCAAACATATGTTACACCCCGATCAATAAATTCCCTCAGAACAGT
>OBYQ01001491.1_pt1 | contig 10433 bp, 8 predicted proteins | sample 1538221 | NCBI WGS metagenome assembly OBYQ01 (sample SAMEA2580200, study PRJEB22360) | human gut metagenome | biome: human gut; feature: human-associated habitat; material: faeces | place: Denmark | collected 2008/2010
TTTTACATTTTTTTATTATATACCATCCGGCTATTAATAAGACAATTTTTATCAAAAACGATAAATTAAAAATACTATATGTAAATCCTGCTCCGCTGGCCAGATAATCTGAATCGAGTCCTAACACAGTAAAAACATAATCTACAGAAAAACACACTCCTATCGATATCACTACTACAAGCAATTTTAAAAAAAACGATCTACCTACTTTCTTACTTTCTAAAGAATAATTGCTCCTAAACACAGTAAGGCTGTGCTATGAAATACTCCTGCAATAATACAGTAAAATGTAATTTTAAAAAATGATTTTTTTTCCATAAAAGCTGAATAAGAAAGTATAACAAATGTAAGTGCAATAAACTGTCTCATAACATTTAATGAAGAGGAAAAATATCCCATTGATATAAATAGAAATATTGACATTATCTTGTCTACACTATTCTTTTTTATAATATTATAATAAATAATTATTGCATTTACAAATAGCATTACCCTAAAATTTCCATTTATAGATGATACTAATTTATTAATGACCGAATATCCAAAATCAATGTAATAATTATGCAATTCTTTCCAATGTAAATTTTTTATTGCATCAAATATCCAGTTATATCTCTGAGTATCAGTACCTACACTAACCCCTCTCATACCCGCAATAAAAATCATTTGCATACATATAAAAACTACAATGAGATTCTTTTCATTTTTTGTTCTTATCCTTTTAATCATTAAATAATAAATAGGAATACTTATCACATTTAAAATATAAATTGTCATATCATAACTTTCTTTCTATAACACTCAAATCAAACAGTCTTTTTACCAATCTAGGTTGCAAACTACATAAAATAGCTGCCAGCTTTCTTTGGGTATCCAATCCTCTACTTTTTAAGATTGAAAACAAATTTTTTCTCAAATTTTTTGAGAAACTATTTATTATACTTTCATTATTTTCAAATCCCTTTATACCAAACATAGCATATTTAATTAACAGAGTTAAATTTACTCTTACGTAGTTAAATTCTGCAGCCTCTATCTGCCAATCCTCACCAGCATTTTTAGCATATTCAATTACATTTTCCCATGCTTTAAATAAATCTAAATCTTTCGGAGATAAAGTCATTCTTGTAATACTTATGTTTCCAACATTGTATGCATATAACATTGATGTAGTTTCGCATACTCTACTACTATTTAGGAACACTCTATATTTATAATCAACATCTTCATTAATAATTCCTTCTGTAAATCTAACACTTTCTGTCACTTTTCTTGAATACAAACAACACCATACTGCAAAATAGTCCTTTTTCTGATCAATTCGAAAATATCTCTTCATTATTTCATCGTGGTTATATACAGAAAGCTTGTTATTAGTAGCAACTACTCTTTTCTCATATTCTGTCCATGTGTAAAAACCACAAATACTAATATCTGAATTGGAAGTTTTAATATTTTCTAATAGTGTACTATACATATTACGCTCAATATAGTCATCACTATCTACAAAGCCAATGTAATCACCTGTAGCAACCTCCAAGCCTCTATTTCTTGCACAAGATAATCCACCATTTCTTTGATGAATTACAATAATTCTGCTATCTATTTTTTCATAATAATCACATATTTGAGGTGAACTATCATCTGAACCATCATCGACTAAAATAATTTCAAGGTTAGAATAGTCTTGATTTATAATGCTTTCTATACACCTTCTCAAATATTTTTCTACTCGATATACTGGAACAATAACACTAATTTTTTCCATCTGCATCGTCCTTATAAAGTTTTAATTTCTTAATAATTTTGTAAATATTAATAGTCTAATTTTCCGAGGAACTAGGGCTACTATCAATTGAATTAATACAGTCTTATAATAATCTTTCAAATCAATATAGCCTGTTTTTAATATTTTTTTTCTTCCACTTTTATACTTTTTGAAGTACTCCCACCCCCCTCGTCGCTCTATCATTGCATATCCAGTTCTTGCATACACAAGAAAATCATCTATATTTGCACACCTTGCTCCTGATATAAGCATCCGAATCCACAACATATCATCTTCCATCAATGGACAATCTTCATAATTTCCAGCCTTTAATACTGCGCTTTTTTTATACATGACTGTCATATGATTAAAAGCACTTCTTTGTTTTTGATATTCAGCAATCTTTTCATGTTCCACTGGAACTTTTCGTATGGATAATATATTATCCATTTTATTCTCAAATTCTATTATGTTACTTCCACAAATATCAAGTTTAGGGTTTTGAGAAAATAGTTCAAGTTGCTTTTCAAAACGATCGCTCCTAGCAATATCATCTGTATCCATTCTAGCAATTAATTCATATTGACATGCTAAAATTCCATCTGCTAATGCTAATCCCAAACCTTTATTAACTTTATTTTCAACAATTTTAATCCATCCACTATTTTTTTGTCTATATTTCTCAACAACACTTCTCACATCTTCAAAAATCGGTCCATCAAAAACTATAACGATTTCTGCTGGTTGCACAGTTTGAGAAACTATACTTTTCATACATTCTTCGAAATATTCTGCTTTCTCTTTTATATAAAGTGACATCAAAACAGAAAATTTTGGATAATTCATTTTGACTTTTTCCCTCTCTTACACCACAAATGTCTCTAGTTATCTTCATTTTCTAAAACTGCTAAAACTGTATAAGTCATTGTTTTTATTTCTCGATATAAACTAAACTCCCTAATTGCCTTAAGGTTATATTTCATTTTTTCTGGTAAAACTTTTCCCACATAAACTTGATCTACATCATCAGCCCGATCCAATAGTTCAGCTTCATCCTTATATCGAATACTCGCCTCTGATGTTACTCCTGCTGGCAACAACAATGTTGCAAACATTTCTGGTTTATAATACTTTACATAATATGTACTTTCTGGTCTTGTTCCAACAAATGTCATATCACCCAGTATAATATTAATTAGCTGGGGCAACTCATCTAAACGATATTTACGTAAAAAAGTTCCAATTTTTGTAACTCGACTATCATTTTGAACTGTTACTTGAGATCCTATTTTATCAGCATCCGCTATCATAGTACGAAATTTAAAAATCTTAAATTTACGTCCATATTGAGTAACTCGTTCTTGTCTATAAAAAACTGCACCCTTTGAATCTAATTTAATTAAAATTGAAATAATCAATAATATCGGGGATAAAATCACAAACATTACCGTAGATACAATAAAATCGAACCCACGTTTTAAAAAATAAACTTATTTTCCTTTTTTTTAGAATTTCATAATAAGGGTATACTTCTTCCATTTTCATATAATCCGGAAGTTTCTCCCAACTTCTTAGCATACTATTCTCCCATTTCATTTTTCAATTATTTTACAAATATTTCTTAACAACCTGACAGTAATTTTCAATCACATACTCTACTTCTTCATCCGTAAGTTTTGTATGCAATGGCAAAGTAATCTCATTCTCAAATCTATCATACGCATTTGGAAAGTCTTGAATATCAAATCCCATATTTTTATATGCTGTCATCATAGGTAATGGTTTATAATGTACATTACAAGCAATTCCTGCTTCTGCCATTTTAATAATAATCTCCTGTCGTTGTTCCAGAGTAACTCCCGGAATTCTGGTAATATACAAATGTCCAGAACTCTGATATGTTTCTGTATAATGTGGCAGCACTTCTATTCCCAACGGTTTAAATGCAGTATCATATTTTTCTATAATCTCTTTTCTACGCTCTAACATAACCGGATAGCGTTTCATCTGAGCCAACCCAATTCCTGCCATTATATCCGTCATATTGCACTTATACCACGGACCAACAATATCATATTCCCAGGCTCCAAGTTGTGTTTTTGCCAGCGCATCTTTTGATTGACCATGCAAAGATAATAACTGAAGCTGATGATATATATCCTCATCATCAATTCCAGGTATCGTTTTCCATGTCAGTGCTCCACCTTCTGCTGTAGTAAAGTTTTTCACTGCATGAAAACTAAAGCTGGAAAAATCAGCAATGCTGCCAACCATCTTATCATGCCATTTTGCACCAAAGGCATGTGCCGCATCCGCATTTACAGAAATTCTCCCCATAGCTCTTTGAATTTCATTTTGAGCACAAAATAGATGTTTCTTTTTTTCTACAATTTCAAAAATACGATTGTAATCACATGGAACACCTGCGAGATCTACAGGAATAATTACTTTTGTTTTTTCTGTAATCATATTCTCCAGAGCCTCATAATCCATCTCCAGAGAGTCTTTTTGAACATCTACAAACTTCAATGTTGCACCCACATGACAAACAACCGAAGCTGTTGCTGTATATGTATAAGCAGGAACAATTACTTCATCTCCTGCTCCAATCCCTAAAACTCTAAGAGCCATTTCCGCACATGCTGTTTGTGAACCAAGACAAACAGCCCGATTAACACCGCAAAACTCTGCGACTTTTTTTTCAAGTTCTTTTGTTTTTGGCCCCGTTGTAATCCATCCCGATTTTAATGCTTCGGCTACTTGTTCAATCTCTAATTCACCAACATCTGGTGGAGAAAATGATATTTTCATATTCTTTCCCTTCCTATTACGATATACTATATAAGTTTGTCTGTATTTTTCTACTTCTCTGCTGTCTTTCCACCCAGCAGCCTTTCATACACTTCGCCTTTTTTCTCGCTGCCGTGTTCCCCTGCCGGATGATACGTTGTTACAATCTCAGAAACCTTTTCTCTGATATGTTCGTCATTTGCATACGCCATTTCCATCAGAGACTGAAGGTGCTTCAGAAAACCTTCCACCTCGAAAGGAATCGGGCATCCGATATGGATCAAATCATTCGGAGTTTTCTTCAGCCCCTCTTCTGCCATCAGCTTTTCTTCATAAAGTTTCTCTCCCGGTCTCAATCCGATGTATTCTATCTTAATGTCAATATCCGGTTTTAGTCCTGACAACTTGATCAGGTTTCTCGCCAGTGTATCGATCTTGACCGGACTTCCCATGTCCAGAACAAAAATCTCTCCACCCTTTGCATAAGTGCCGGCCTGTAATACCAGGCTGACTGCTTCCGGAATCGTCATAAAGTAGCGGATGATATCCGGATGCGTAACCGTCACCGGTCCGCCTGATGCAATCTGTTTTTTAAACAATGGGATGACAGAACCATTACTTCCAAGTACATTTCCAAACCGAACTGCCACAAATTCTGTCTTGATATCTTCCGAAAAGACATGTTTTTTCACCATAGCTCCGTCTTCATCATCTGCATGTGCATAGAGAATCGGCAGTCTTTCCGGTGTCTTCTCTTTGATCATACGATCAAAGGACTGTACGATCATCTCACAGAGACGCTTGCTGGCGCCCATGATATTCGTCGGATTCACCGCTTTATCTGTACTAATCAGAACAAATCTCTGACAGCCGTTCATCATTGCCGCATAAGCTGTCTTGTAAGTACCGATCGCATTATTCTTAATAGACTCACATGGACTGTCCTCCATCAGCGGAACATGCTTATGTGCTGCTGCATGATAGACGATGTCCGGACGATAAGTCTCAAATACCGCATTGATCCTTCTCGAGTCTCGGATAGATCCGATCAATACAACCAGATCAAGTTCAGGATACTTTTTCTTTAACTCTTGCTGTATATCATATGCATTGTTCTCATAAATATCAAAGATGATCAACTGTTTCGGATGGTACTCTGCGATCAGACGGCAAAGACCCGAACCAATACTTCCGCCTCCACCTGTTACCATGACCTTTTTGTCTTGGATAAAGGCATTGATCTCCTGCATATTGACTTTGATCGGATCACGTCCCAGAAGATCCTCCACTGCTACGTCTTTCAGCGCACTGACACGCACCTCACCGGTCAGGAACTGATAGATACCCGGCAGGTTTTTCAGCTCACACCCGGTCTCTTTACAGATGTTCAGGATATCCCGCTTCTCCTGCGCTGTCGCACTCGGAATTGCCACAACGATCTTCTCGATCTTGAATCGTTCGACACAGGAGAGAATATCATCTCTTCCCCCGACCACAGGAACTCCTTCGATATATCTGCCCCATTTATTCGGGTTATCATCAATAATACAACATACGATATCCTCCAGCTCTTTGGCTGTCTTGATATCACGCAGGATCATCTGACCTGCCTTGCCCGCACCGATCAGAAGTACCTTCTTCGCCTTCGCGATCTCCTCTGCCTTTCTCTGCCGGCTTCTCTCAAGCAGTACAAATCGGTAAGAAAAACGCACTCCCAGCGTCAGCACAAACTGAATCATAATTCCGAATACATAATAAGAAAGTGGCATCTTCCCGAAAAATACATTCATTCCCACACAATGGATCACAAATGTAATTCCGGTTGCCACAACCGTCCTAAGCAACTCGCTGTAGCTTGCAAATCTCCAGATGCTATTATAGAGACGCATCTTTCTGAACACAAAGATTGAAATCACAGCGTAAATTAAAATAAACTTAAAATAGAAATTCAAATACTCTTTCGGTATCATCGTATAACGGCAATCAAACCGGAACCATAATGCCATAAAAAAAGCAAGTATCATAGCAACAGCGTCATAAACTGTCAACCCTATTGATACAACTTGCCAGTGTTCCATCCTGTTTTTAAAAGCATGTACTCTCTTCTTCCCCTTCATCTTTTTTCATCCTATTCCTTTTCCCTAAATATTTCTCCTATTTATCCTACTACAGATCCGGACATTTTTCAACAAAATTGTTGATTGCTCCCTATTTTGTGCAGATTTTGAAGATTTATGTCATTTTATTTTACCCCCCCCACACATTTTTGTCAATATCCGCGCCTGGTGAGTTCCTATGCTGATAAGTTCTTACAGAACAACGCAAAAGACTGAAGGGTATGCCGCCCCCTCAGTCTTAATTCTAATCACTCTATCTCCATGCGCTTCGGGCACTTTCTAGATCACGAAGTCCCTTTTCCACCTCTTCTCTGCAAGCAGCCATCTCATCTGCCTGCTCCATATTCTCTTCCTTCAGCTGTCTCAAAAGATCCTGCAAATTCATTTCATGTGTTTTTCCACATTCTATAAAATATTCCTTTACCTCATGTACCTGATACAGGTTTTTCAAGCTTCGGCTATGGAACTCGAGTTTATCACAAAGTGCTTTTGCTTCCTGAAAAACCCGTTCCAAATCTTCATACTTCTTTTTCAGCTCGTCATGAATTGACATATATTTAAGGATATCTGCTGATCCCGCCATTCTGTTCAACACAGACAATGCTGTTTCATATGCCGCTTTCATTGCCGCAATCTCCGGCTGTGTCAGATCAAGCCCTTCGATCGTTTCCACTTTTGGAAGAAGATCCATCACGATTTGAAATGGATTTTCATCTAATTTTTCCAGAAGCGTCGCATCAACACTTTCCAGTGCTTTCGCAAGCGCTGTCAACTCAGGCTCCAGAATTCCATATGCATATTCTGCCTGTTTTTTAATCATGTCCTCCAACATCAGTACGGCATCATCCATTTGCTCCTTCAAACTGTCATCCCGCAGCCCAAGCGTTCCTTTATGAATGGTCTTTGCCGCTTCAAGTAAAGTATCCTGCATAGTGGATTTCTCTTCTTGTACCATTTCCATTACTTTTTCCATGATTTCCGGAGTGCAGTTCGAGCTTTCATATATTTTCTCTGCCTCCGTCAGCCTTGTGATTAAATTTTTCATCTCAGGAATACATCTTAGATAGCTGTTCTCAATATCATTGTCAAATTTCTGAATTGACCTTCTTAATTGTTCCATGCTGTTTTTTAGTTCCGGCAGATATTCCATATCAAACTTAATCACTGCATTGTTTAATTTTTTCCGCTGTAACTGCAGTTCTTTTCCCGGATCTTTTACACTTCTCACTTTGACATTCACTTCTCTCTGGGCTTCTTCAAACAATGCTACAAGCTCCGCTGTAATATTCCCCACCTCTGACCATGAATTTACTGTACTTTGCATTCTCATTTTAAACTGCAGCAACAACGTGGAATTATCTACGTCTTTTAGCTGCTCAATGGAATTTTCAACATACGCCTCCACAGACTTCCATACCGTTTCAAGATTTTTAACGCCTGCTGCCGCCTCATTGATCACAACACTGGCATCTGCCATATTTCCTCTGACAGCTACTACTTTTCTAATAAATATTGGTTTTCTAAAACAAAAACCGAAGTAGCTATCAGAACACTCAGTCTGATCTCTACTCCGGTAATTCCTGTCTCATCAGACAGCCTCTTTTCAGAACACTTAAGATCTGTTGCTTTCGTAGATTCTTCTACTTCACAATATCTCCTAATTCTAAATATTAAAATCTTTTTCTGTCAGAATAATTCTGTCTGCATCATCTGTATTCTTTCCAAGAACTCGCTTCACAAGCTTCTTGGCGGATACCTTTTGTGAATGCGACATCGCCTCATCCATAATGTCTTTTACTTCCGCAACTGTCACTGCGTGATCTTCTCTCTGCATCGCATCGATCCGGCTGTACAGCGCCAGGATTCCCATCTCATCGATACGATATCCATTCTCCTGTGCGTAAGTCTGACCAAATGTAACCAGCTCATCATTTACAAAGATCGGCACTTCCAATCTGCTTGTAAATTTCTTTCTGAATTCTCTATTGGAAGAAAGAACCCGATCCAGCGGCTTTCTCTGCTCTTCCAATACGATCAGCATCTCACCTGTATCCTTTTCCATCGCCTTGTTCAGCTTCGCAACCGTTCTTTCACTTAATTTTCCGGCTTTTTCAATGATCAGTGCTCCACCATATAATTTTGCTACGATATCACTGATCTTCTTTTTATTCAATGCCTCACCTGTGATGATCGCGACTCTTCCCTGACGGATCTTTCTCTGCTTCTGGATTGCCTTTACGACATCAACTGCGAGAACCGTCTTTCCATTCCCCTTGTTTCCAACGATCAGGAGGTTTCCTGTGTTTGAAGTACCTTTTCTATTCGTACAATTGCGATCCTGCTCCAGAACATCTACCAGCTGTTCGCTCATACCACGTACCGGAACAAAGTAGGAGAACAGCTTCTTCTGCTCCTCTGTCAGCCCTGCTTTTCTTGCACCCTGTCCGGACAGATCATAGCGGCTGTGTACCAAAAATCCTGTATCGGAAATCGATAATGCATCTGCAATCTCATCCATCGGAAGTGGTGCAGTCTTTCCTGTCGCAATCAGCTTCGCAGTCTCTTTTCTGCTCAGCGGTGTCGTAGAACTCAGAATATCCGACTCAACAGGCTCTTCATCCGGAATCTCACGATCATCCGGTTCATCACTCAGCGTCGGCTTGAACTCTTCCTGCAGCCCTGCTGCAATCGATTCGTAATCGTCCTCATAATCATCATCGTAATCCAGTTCTTCTTCGAATTCCTCTTCCAGTTCCTCTGCTGCGTCTTCTGTCAGAAGGTCTTCATAATCTTCTGCACTGTCAACCTCCAGAGTCAGCTCTTCTGATTCCATTCTAAGCTCTTCTGTTGCTTCCTCCTTATTCTCAAGAGGTTCAACAGGAGTACTCGTGTGTACCGGAATCTCCTCACTCTCTTCTTCCGGAATCACACCTTCAATCTCATCGATCATCCTCTGAATATCCGGGGATAAGATCGGGCTCTTTGGCTTGCGCTCAATCTGTTCTATATCCTCTTCGTTCACTTCTGGAACTTCTTCCGGTTCAACACTGCCCTCTGCGGCTTCCCACTCAGCAAGAATATCATCAATATCAAGTATATCGTCAACCGGCTCGTCTATTCTCTCATCCTCTTTGATTTCTGTTTCTTCTAATTTAATAGATTCTTTTTCCATATCTTCCTTCTCAGCCTCTTCTGCTACTTCAGGTTCCTCGATTACTTCCACATCTGCTGCATCTGCCATTTCCGGTTCTGCCAGCTCTTCTAATTCTTTCAGATCAACTTCCTTAACTTTCGTCTCGATCGTCTCCTCAACGATCTCTTCTACAGGTTCTTCGATCACTTCTTCCTCTGCCACTTGATCCAACAATTCCAGATCTGATAATGACTCAATCTCTTCCAGTGCTTCTGCCAAATCTGAGCAATCATCTTCTCCTGTACTCTCCTGGCCATCGGCTTCAAGCGGCTCTGCGTCCTCTTCTGCCAATTCCTCGATGTCTTCTTCGTACTCTTCCGCATCCTCTTCTGAAAGTTCCAGCTCTTCCTGCTCCTGCGCTTCTTCTTTTTCTGTATGGAACAGATTCTGAAGCGCCTCGCCAAGCTTCATCGTATCACCCAGCTTCTTCTTCGACGGCTCCGCTTTTTTCAGCTGCTCTGCCACTTCCTCCTCACTGAGTTCGGCATTCTCTGGCTCTGCGATCTGCTCAGAACGCTCCAGCATATCCTCTGTATAGCGGGCAGCTTCTTCCTGCTCTCTTCTC
>OBYQ01001495.1_pt1 | contig 10402 bp, 9 predicted proteins | sample 1538221 | NCBI WGS metagenome assembly OBYQ01 (sample SAMEA2580200, study PRJEB22360) | human gut metagenome | biome: human gut; feature: human-associated habitat; material: faeces | place: Denmark | collected 2008/2010
GGCTGAATCACCAAGGGAAACGGGGTGTTGCGTGACGGCCGCCTCATCGTACTGGTAGACGAATACACCGCTTCCGCCAGCGAAATCGTGAGCGGCGCAGTGCAGGATTGGGACAGAGGTATCATCGTAGGCCGACGTTCTTTCGGCAAAGGACTGGTGCAACGTCCTATCGACCTGCCGGACGGCTCCATGATCCGACTGACCATTGCACGGTACTACACCCCTGCCGGTCGTTGCATCCAAAAGCCGTATGACAGCTCGACCGATTACAATAAAGACCTGATAGACCGCTTCAACCACGGAGAACTGATGAATGCCGACAGCATCCACTTCCCCGACTCATTGAAAGTGCAGACCAAGAAACTGAAACGTACCGTCTACGGCGGAGGTGGCATCATGCCGGACTACTTCGTTCCGATTGATACGACACTCTACACGGACTATCACCGGAAACTGGTCGGCAAAGGAGTCATCATCAAATTCACAATGAAATTCATCGAAGACCACCGCAAGGAACTGGCCGATAAATATAAGAAGTTCGACAGCTTCAACGAAAAGTTTGTTATTGACGACGATATGCTCGCCACCCTCCGCGAAATGGGTGAGAAAGAAGGGGTGAAGTTTAACGAAGAGCAGTATCAGAAGGCACTTCCGCTGATCAAGACACAGCTCAAAGCACTGATAGCCCGTGACCTCTGGGATATGAACGAATATTTCCGCGTCATGAATACAACGAACGAAAGCGTGCAGAAAGCATTGGAAATCCTCCGTTCGGGAGAGTATCAGAAGAAGTTGAAATAAACATCGAAAAATAAAACGGATCAACCGTACCCGATCAGACACCTTGATTGTAGTATAAGTAAAATCATTAAAACAGAAGTATGATACGACAGTTTGGTTTTACTTGGACAGCAATCAGCTGGTTACTGATGGGATACGGTTTATTTTTTGCCCTCTCCCCTTTGCAGGCGCAGACCGCCATCAAGAAATTCTCACTAGAGCTAAAGAACGAAAGCCTGCCCGAAGCACTGAAGCAGTTGGAAAAGGCAGGAGGAAAAAACATCCTCTTCACCTACAACGGAACAGAAAGTTATCGGGTGACCGTCAGCATCCGCGAAAAGACGGAACGCGAAGCCATCGACCTTGTACTGGCCGGCAAACCCTTCCTTTGCATCGAACGGGAAGAGTATTTCGTCGTGCAGCGGAAGAAGTCGGACAAAGCCATCGCCATAGCAGGCAAAGTATATGACGAAAAAGGAGCCCCCCTGCCCTTTGTCAACATTCTCGCCCTTGCCGCCGATTCCAGTTTCCTTGCCGGAAGCGTGACCGAAGAAGACGGCTCCTTCCATCTGCCCCCGGTAGCGGGAGAAGACTGTCTGCTGAAAGCGACCTACATAGGATATCGCCCGCAAATCATCCCCTGCCGGCAACAAAACACCATCCGCCTGCAACCCGACACAGAGTTACTGAAAGAAGTAGTCATCACCGCCTCCCGCCCGCTGATAGAACGCAAAGACGGAACGTTGAAGGCCAACATAGCCGGAACGCCCCTTTCACTGATGGGATCGGCCAAAGAAATGATCTCCCACCTCCCTTTTGTCACCGGCTCGGACGGAGAATTTACCGTACTGGGCAGAGGAACTCCTGAAATCTATATCAACGGCCGCAAAGTCAGAGACAAGACCGAACTGGACCGTCTGCAAGCCAATGAAATACTATCGGCAGAAATCATCACCACACCGGGCGTACAATATGGCTCTTCGGTAGGCGCCGTCATCCGTCTGCGCACCATCCGCAAACGCGGACAGGGAATGAGCGGCAGTTTCTACACCGACTACTCGCAAGGACGCGAACCGATCGGCAACGAAGGCATATCCCTGAACTACCGTACCGGCGGACTGGATATTTTCGTAAAAGGCGACTTTGCGGAAATCAACAATTACAGAACGGGCACCTCCAGCCAGGACATTTATGCTTCATCCAACTGGAACCAATCGACAGAAGACAAAAGCAAACAAACCTATCGCACCTTCAACGGCGAACTGGGATTCAACTACGAAATAGACGAAGACCAGTCATTCGGCATGCGCTACATGCCCGGCACGAACATAGGCAATGCACATACTACCAATGAAGGGACAACCCTCATCCTACAAGACGGCAAAGAAGTAGACCACCTGCACGCTCTCCGCCAAACAGATGCCCACACCGGCTGGTGGCAGGCAGCCAACGGATACTACAACGGCACTTTCGGCAAATGGAACATCGACTTCAACGCCGACTACCTGTACGGCCGGGACCGCATCCGTCAATATGCCGAAAACAACGGAACCGAAGACGCCACTTCGAGCAACCGCGTACGCAACCACCTCTATGCCGCCAAACTGCTGCTCACCGCCCCACTCTGGAAAGGCAAACTCAGTTTCGGCACAGAAGAGACATTCACCAACCGCCACGATGTATTTCTCCAAAGCGGCTTCTCAGCCGATGCCGACGACCCCATCAAACAAACGATGCTCTCCGGATTCATCGACTACATCCTGTCGCTGGGAAAATTCAACATCCTGGCCGGACTGCGTTATGAATTTCAACAAACAGATTACTACGAGAAAGGGGTTCACCAAGACGACCAAAGCCCCACCTATCGCGACTGGATACCGGTAGTCAGCATCAGATACACTTCCGGCAACTGGTTCTTCGCCCTTTCTCACCGTACGCTGAAATACAGTCCCAGCTATGATATGCTCACCAGCGCCATCACCTATCAGAACAAATACTCCTACCGGAGCGGAGATCCGTTTCTCGTCCCCCAGATACATCGTGCGACTTTCTTTGATGCCGGATGGAAATGGGTCAACTTCAGCCTCAGCTACGACCATTGCTGGAATATGTACACCAGCTACACCCGCCCGTATGACGACATCAATCACCCCGGTGTATTGCTGTTCGGCATGGCAAGCATTCCGCATACCAACCGATACGGAGGCAGCATCGTCCTTTCGCCAAAGATCGGCATCTGGCAACCTCAGTTCACCACCGGTATTGACTGGTTCAACTCTCACGCAACCTCCATAGGCATCACCCAAAACTGGAATGAACCGCGATTCTATTTCATTTTTGACAATAGTTTCAGCTTCCCTAAAGGTTGGTTCTTCAACATCAAAGGAGAACTGGCGCCCGGTGCCAAACAAAGTTACGCCATCTGGAAAACCGAAGGAAGAGTAGATGCCCAACTGACCAAATCGTTCCTGAAAGACCAGGCGCTGAAAGTATCGCTAACCGCGAAAGACATCTTTCACACCGCCCACAGATACTTCACCATCTATGGCGACCGTACCTTCAGTTCCAGTCGTGAATATACCGATCAGCAGCGCTTCGGTATCCGGCTGAGCTATCAGTTCAACGCCACAAAGAGCAAATATAAAGGAACCGGAGCCGGAGCAAGCGAAAAGTCACGTTTGTAATTCCCGGTTTCACAAAGATGACCAACAAGTCGGTTCCATCACAAGAGAGGCTGACTAAAAAGTCAATAGTATTCCCAATCTCCTCCTTCGGGAAGGAGGAGTACCCGTAGGGGGAGGTGGTAGGTGAACACATTAAAGTTACTACCGACTTTTTAATCAGCCCCCTACTTAGGTTACTACTGATTTTTTAGTCGAACTCAGGGAAAAGTACTATTTTTGCAGCTTCAGAATCCAGATAAAGAATGTTCCTGTTCCATAAAAACCAGACAAAACGAGAAGCCTTCGGGCAAATGTTTACGGAAATGTACCCGCGAATGGTCCGTTATGCCTCACAACTGATGGGCGACGGAGAGGAAGCACGGGACATCGTAAGCGAAGTAATGGAACAGGCCTGGAAACACTTCGACCAATTGGACGAGGCCGACCGCGGAGGCTGGATTTATACAGCAGTCCGCAACACCTGCCTCAACCGGATGAAGCATCTGCAAGTGGAACGGGACAATGCGAAAGCACTCTACGAAGCGACGCTGGCCGATGTAAAAAGTAACTATCGGGAACACGAAGCACTGTTGCAGAAAGCGGAAACGATAGCCCGAAGCCTGCCGGAACCGACTTGCACCATCCTGCGGCTATGCTATTACGAACATCTCACCTATCGGGAAGTCGCCCAACAACTCGGCATCAGTCCCGACACGGTAAAAAAACATATATCCAAAGCATTGCGTACACTACGCGAAGCCATGAAAGAATAAAGAAGGAGGACACGCTATGGAAGAAAAAGAAAAACGTACCAGCAAAGAAGAAGGTTCCGGCTACGGACTGACAGCAGACAACGACAGTTGCAGGCTGGCAGACAGCGATAGTTCTGAACCGACAGACAGCAACAGTTGCGAACCGGCAGACAGCAACAGTTGTGGACTGGCAACGGACAACCAAACCCCATTCTCTGAAAACGCAGAAATACGCCGTCTGCAAAATGCCTTTGGTGAAGCGTTGGGTGATCTGCCTCTGCCGGACGAAGTCCGGGAAGAATGGAGCACATTCCTGCAACGGCAGGCACAGCAGAAACGCAAACTTTATCTCCGCATCTGTCTATCCGGTGGTGTGGCAGCAGCCATTGCCCTGTTATTGTTACTTTGGTCCCCTTGGCACATCACGGACAAGGACAGCATCCTGCAGAACATCGAAATCTTCACCGCCCTCCATGCACCGGAACAAATTACCACTATCGAAGAGAACGGCAGAATCATCGTATCTACCCCGCCCGCCACAACCACCCGCCTCACATTGGAGGACGGAAGTCACGTCCTTTTAAGTGCAAACAGCCGTCTGGAATACCCCAAAGAGTTTTCCTCTCAGGGAAGCCGCACCGTAAACCTCACCGGAGAAGCACGCTTCGAAGTAACCAAAGACGCCCACCGCCCCTTCATCGTCTCTACCGATAAAATGCAGACACAAGTGCTGGGCACCGTATTCGACGTAAATGCCTATCCCGGCAATGCCCCCGCCGTCACCCTGTATCAAGGACGAGTAAAGGTCGGCAAAGCAGCCTCTCCCATTGAGAAAGAAATAGTACCCGGACAATGTGCCACACTGACCACAAGCGGCGACATTCGTCTGGCGAAAGCCACACGGACAGAAAAAGAAGGATGGACCAAAGATGAGTTTTATTATGACAACACCGAAATGATAACCGTACTGCAAAATATAGGGACCTGGTATAATATCAGCGTCATCTGCCATTCTGCAGACCTTTTACACAAACGAGTCCATTTCCGTTTCAGCCGGAATGTTCCGATAAAGACTCTACTGAATGTACTGAATGATTTAGGCATCGCACACTTCCAGTATAAAGATAAACAAATAGTAGTAGAATAAACACAATCACTTCCTGGCGAAAAAACGAGCTTTCATCTGTCATCTTTCACCATTGGTCGTCAAACTCCTTATTCATCGGAGCTTCCGATGAGGCTGACTAAAAGTCGGTAGTATCTCTATTCTCCTCCTTCCTGAAGGAGGAGAATAGAGATAGCATACGCAATATGGCACCATAAAAAACAGAAATCCCTCTTCTCCGGATATTGTTCTTCCTGCTCAATCCGTTCTTCTTCTCCCTTGTACAAAAGCCCTTCACCAACTTCGAACGTATTTCTTCTGTCTCGCATAGCTCACACCTATTCTGCACATAGGTACGTGTCAATACCAAACGAATGATTTCCCGATTCGGACAGAAGCATTCATCTTTAGCCAAAGCAGCCAGCACCACATCCAGCAGGCAAAGGGTACATCGTAATTCTGTTTCCGATAATCGGTCGATACTCTCAATCTGTCCAAAGCTGGGCCAGTTGTCTTTCAAAAAGGCAAGTTTATTGGTGGAGCTTTGTAAATCAAGCTTCATCAGGCAGGGACGGGAACAAGTAGAATCATTCATCACTACTATTTTTTATTTGTTTGTGTATTTGCGTATCTCCAAAAAGAAGGCGCAGAAACTATTACTATACTATCTCATGAGAGGCTCTGGCAAGCCCGCACTAGAATAATAAGCAATAGCTCCACGCCCATTGAGATATATAACAAATATATATACAATGTGGACGTGGAGACTGACCGCCTATTACCTGCTAGTGCTAAATGTGCCAGATTTCTCATCACAGATAATAAAAACGTTATCTCCAAATCAATAAAACATATCTTTTTTAGAAGATACGCCACAAATATAGGCATATTTTCCTAATAAGAATACCATTAAGGAAGTAAAATGAGTAAATAGAAGGGAGATGAACAAAATCGTCTACAGCCAACAGACTATGTTCCTTCATCGCACGAGATACAAGAATGATTTCCCCTTCTTATTGCCTCTGCACAAAGAACAAGCTGCACGAATACCCAAAAGAAGCAGGGATACTTTGTTTATCTCCCTATTATAGTTTATCTTTGCTACTGATATAGCTAGTTGTTCACGACCGTGATCAGCTCTTACCACGGCCGTAATCAACGCTCTTCACGGCCGTGAGCAACATTTACCACGGCCGTGAACAACTAATGATGCAAGCACCTTCATCCAACAATGCAGGCATCATAAACCAAAGATAAAGGCAGGATAACTTATGTATGAACGCTTGACAGCAAGCAGGCAATCACTATATAACCCGAGTTCTGTCCAAGTCCGGAAACTAATGATTAGTTTTGCGGATCAAAGGTAGCTATATCTTTATAACAAACAAGAAACGACGAATATGTTATAACGATGTAAAGCAATGGACGAAATAGAGAAAAACAACGGTGAGATCATCATATACCGGACAGAAGACGGAAGGACACAACTTGAAGTCCGTTTGGAGGATGAGAACGTTTGGCTGTCACAACAACAAATAGCCAATCTGTTTGGTGTACAAAGACCGGCTATCACAAAGCATTTGAGAAATATCTTTGAAAGTGGAGAATTAGAAGAAAATTCAGTTAGTTCCATTTTGGAACATACTGCGAGCGATGGAAAAAATTATAAGACACAGTTTTATAATTTAGATGCCATCATATCAGTCGGATATAGAGTCAACTCCCTACAAGCCACCCACTGGGCCACCGAACGTCTGAAAGAATATCTGATCAAAGGTTTCGCCATGGACGACAAACGTCTGAAAGAAATGGGCGGCGGCGGTTACTGGTACGAACTACTCAACCGTATACGCGACATCCGTTCATCTGAAAAAGTACTCTACCGTCAGGTTCTTGACTTGTATGCCACCAGTGTAGACTATGACCCAAAGGCAGACGAATCCATCCGGTTTTTCAAAATCGTGCAGAATAAGTTACACTATGCCGCCCACGGCCACACAGCAGCAGAAGTGATCTTCGAACGAGCCGATGCAGAAAAGCCATTTATGGGACTGACCACATTTCCCGGCGAACAACCCCGGAAAGAAGATGTACTGATAGCTAAAAACTATCTCAATGAAAAGGAACTGAAGATACTGAACAACCTGGTTTCCGGATACTTCGACTTCGCAGAAATACAAGCCATCAAACGTTCGCCCATGTATATGTCGGACTATATACATCACCTGGACCTCATCTTATCGACCACCGGAGAGCAAGTTTTGCAGAACGCAGGCACGATCTCTCACGAACAAGCCAAACAAAAAGCGCTGGGCGAATACCAAAAATATCATGTCAAAACCCTGTCGCCTGTAGAAGAAGCATATTTTGACAGTATCAAGAAACTGACAGCCGAAACAAAGAAGAAGAAAAAGAAATAAAATACAATAAACAGTATCATGGCAATACAATTTGAACTCTACAAGTCTCCTGCCCGGAAGGACGAAGAAGACAAGGAACTCTACCACGCACGGGTAGTCAACTTTCAGCATATCGACACCGACTATCTCGCCAAAGAAATACAACAAGCGACTTCGCTGACCGAAGGGGATGTAAAAGCGGTCCTCGAATCACTGAGCCACTTTATGGGATCACGCCTCCGGGAAGGGGAACGTGTTCACCTCGACGGCATCGGCTACTTTCAAGTAAAGCTGAACAGTCTGGAACCGATCACCTCGCCCAAGCTGAAAGCAAACCAAATGAAACTCAAAGCAAACATCGGCTTCAAGGCGGATAAAAAACTGAGAAGTTCGGTAAGCGTCGTCAAGGTGGAACGCAGTAAACTGAAGTTACACTCAGTGCCACGCTCCAACGAAGAGATAGACAGACTGCTGACCGCGTATTTCAGTAATAACCAAATACTGACCCGCTCGGACTTTCAAGGACTTTGCAAACTTACGCTTACCACTGCCGCCCGACATATCAAACGACTGAAAGAAGAAAAGAAGTTGCAGAATATCAATACTCGTCAGAGTCCGGTTTATATTCCGATGCCGGGGTATTATGGTAAGCCGGAAGTAGAAGACAACGTAAAATAAGGGAAAGACAGAAAGAATATGGCTTCAATAAGGGTGAGAGATGCTGCACCAGAACAAGAAAAGCAATGAGTATTGATAGAACTTTTGAACGATTGGTCTTTTTCATTTCCAAACAAGTCACTGCTTCCAAACTTTTCCTGCAATAAATGAATAGCGCCCATCGCTTCTTCGTAGGTGGCACGAAACTCCCGGCTGGGAGTAGTGGAGACTACTTCCAGTTGCTGGAAATCGTATTTATCAAGTGTGTCCAGACCATAAGTGTAGTCAGTAATGACACGCAACAGTCCGTTAGCCTCATCCAATGTTAGTTGCTTGTGCTCGATGACGTTGGAAAGGAGGTGAACAGTATTCTTCAAGTCTTCCAATTGCTCTATCTTTACTTGCTGATTGACGGCATAGCCTTTGATCAGGTATTCTTTCAAAACTTTGTTTGCCCAGACGCGGAATTGGGTACCGCGTTGCGACTTTACACGATAGCCGACGGAGATAATCACATCCAAATTATAAACAGCCGTCTCATATTGTTGGTCACTATAACTACCCATATGTGCAAATTTTGCACATGTGATATCACGTTCAAGTTCACCTTCCCTATAGACATTATTAATATGCCTGCCTATAACAGTACGATCCTTCTGAAACAATTCTGCCATTTGAGCCTGATTCAGCCACACTGTTTCATCCTCCAACTTCACATCAATTGAAGTCTTCCCATCTTTTGTCTGATAAATGACAATATTTCCTCTATCGTTCATAAAATGCCTCCTTTTTTATGCATTGCGCCCGTCCATTGCCTTGGTTAGCAATGGACGGGCGTACAAATGTAATACTTTAAAAAAGAAAAAGGCGACATACCGGCCTTTTATTCGACCGGACAAACCCATAATTGACTCTTATATTAAAGCGATTGATTCAATAAAGTTATAATCGAACGTGCCGGAATCCGAACTGTTCTTCCACTCTTCACTTTCTCAACGGGTAGCAGATCTTCTCCTTCTACATCCGAAGTGCGATACACCTGCCATCGAGTTTTCTTGCCATTTATCTTATTGATTGAAAACTCTTTGTCTTCCTGCGCATAGTTAATGAGAACAACAGCGTATGAGCCGTCCGCATTTTGATAAGCAGAACACATCAGTCCTTTTTGGTCCGTATCGCCTCCGGGGATTAAATTCCCCGCTTGATCGAAAGCAGAAACCGACAGGCGGACAGCTCCCGGACGGATGAAACGACTATAATTACCCAAAGCCCACATGAGTTTGGAGTCTTCTACCCGACCATCCTTCAAGTCATCATTCGTGTATTCCCGAATCAGCCCGTCTTTATAATCACCGCCGACGGCACGCCACCACTGCCAGCTCTTCGCTCCCGCATACACGATGTCATGATGGATGATACGGGCAACGTAAAGTGCCGTCTTCATCGTACGGTCGAAGCCGTGACCGCCGCCTATCTCTTCGTCATTCCCCATGATACAGGTTTCTGACTGCCAGAAGCCGACGTTGTATTTATCCAAAGCTTCACGCAGTTGGCAGCGCATGGCACGCAGTTCACTCAGAGGAGTCGTTGTCCAGTAGCTATGACCAAGCATCAGTCGGGGCACATTGGGCGTATCACCCAAATACGTATCCACACTGTCCGGGCAGAAGAAAGCCTGAATCTGATAGCCACGCTGCCAGTCCGTCTGATGGGTACGGAGCATACAGCGATAGTCCGAAGACTCGTTCACCATAATCTGTGTATCCATTTTCCGGTTCACAAACTCCCGGCTCAGCAAACGGACGGTCCGGGCTACTTCCCGATTGGTTGCCGGAGAGCCTTCCTGCTTCGGTCCTACCCAGTTCCAATGCCCGTCCGGTTCGTTGAAAGGACAGATATAGTTGAACTTTATTCCGTCGTGCTTCTCTACTCCTTCTACTACATCGGCCAGGAAACGGGCATATTTCTCGTAACATTCCGGCTTCAGATTGGCGGTTCCTCCACGACCGGTATTGGTAGCCAGACCGTTCTGAGTATAATATACGG
>OBYQ01001498.1_pt1 | contig 10359 bp, 6 predicted proteins | sample 1538221 | NCBI WGS metagenome assembly OBYQ01 (sample SAMEA2580200, study PRJEB22360) | human gut metagenome | biome: human gut; feature: human-associated habitat; material: faeces | place: Denmark | collected 2008/2010
GAAAATTAAGTCTCTAAAGGCCATTGGGAAGAATCAAGCATTTTACAGAGCTTCCGAAAAGATTTTTGTATTTTTTTGGATCTTGCTTTTATAAGCCGAATTTAATCTTGTCTAAACAATGTATTAAATACTTAACCCCCTTATAAATTTATTTTTTATTTATAACTAAAGATCAAATTAATTCACAACTCAAAAGAAAAATTAAACTGGAGGATATTTTATTTTAAAGATTGTCTTTTCTTTCAATCCTCTTCTTATCGTTAAAACAAAATCCAAAAATGTCTATTTTTATTAGTGTACGAATAAAACACTTTTTGTCACATTTTTGTATAAATTAATCTGATTCCTTTTATGTTGGTAAAAGTCCTCAGGAGGATTTATTCCATTTGTGCCAAACTTCTCCTTATGCGCAAATGGGTCTTTCTATGCTTACTCTTCCTCCCGTTCTTCATTTCTGCGGCAGAACGTGAGATTCGTATCGGCTTAATCGATACATTCGACCAAGATTTTTATCTCGAGACTTTCGTCCCGACGATTGAGCACATTCAAAAAACACTAAAAGACTACAAAATCACTGTGGTAGAGCTGCAGCAAAACAATCTCCTTGCCAACGTTGTTAAGGAACGCCCCGACTTCCTCGTCTCTTCTGCCGGCAACTTTGTCACGCTGATTTCTAAACTAGGTGCCCAGCAGATCGCAACAGTCAGCCGCAATCATGCCTATAGCCCCAAAGAAGCTGTCTCCTCGGTATTTATTGTTCGAAATGATCGTAAAGATCTTCAAAAAATTACTGATTTGAAGGGCCGAGTGCTTTCAGCTACCGAGCCTCATGACTTTGACGGCATGCTTGTTGGAATGGGAGAGATCGCGACAAGAGGCTTTGACCCGGATACTTTTTTCTCTAAAACGCTCTTCTCTCATTATCAATATCCAGACGTGGCGACATATGTTAAGGTCGGAGCTGCCGATGTAGGAATTCTGGGAACCTGTCAATACGAAAAGCTTCTTACAACCGGACAAATCCAGCCCGGTGAGTTTAGAGTTTTAGAGGCTAAGAATAATACGGAAGCATGTATTCGTTCCACGGAACGCTACCCTGATACGGTTTTTTATGCTCTTGATACAGCTCCCATCGATGAGGTAAAAGCGGTATCCCTTTCTCTGCTTTCGATGCCGAAGGGTGAATTTGACTTCGAATGGGTTCCGGCCAGTGGCTTCTTGAAGGTCTACGATCTAATGAAATCGCTAAAACTCGGCCCTTATGAGCATTTGCGAGAAACAACTGTTAAGGACTTCATCCTTTCTCATCAGAAAGAACTTCTCTTAGCTGCATTGCTTCTTTGCGCGATATTGGTCCATGTAGTTCGAGTCAATTGGCTCGTAAATCGCCGTACGGAAGAGTTAAAGTTTGCTTTAGCCGTCCAGCGAGCGACAGAACGAAAGGCTCGGGAAAACCGCCAAAAACTAGACCTTCTCGAAAAAAGCCGCGTGATCTCCCAAATGAGCTCGATTTTTGCCCACGAAGTCAAACAACCGATCACAAACCTGATTTACTACGCCAGCGCGCTTTCCCTGCTTCTGCAGCAGCTTGGGGTAAAAGACGACAGAGTGGAATACGCCTTAAAACAGATGAACAGCCAGGCTAAAAGAACGAGTGACATTGTGGAACACGTTCGTTCATATGCTAAACACAAGGCCAATCGATCGGAAGTTTTTAATTTAGTGGAAGTCATTCGACCCGCGATCAACAGTATTAACAAAGAGGAAATAGAAGGCGTCCAAACCACGGCAAACTTACCGCAAGAAGCAATTGCCGTCGGCGACTCTTTTGAAATCGAACTTGCTGTTCTGAATGTTCTAAAAAATGCACTAAAAGCTGCAAAAAACAGCCTGAATCCTCAAACCTCTGTTTCTGTGACTGCTCAAAAGCACATGTGGAAAATAACGATAACGGATAATGGTCCCAAGATTTCGGAAGAAATTTTTTCCGCATTGGGACGGCCGACTTCAACAAGTAAAAAAGACGGCCTCGGTGTCGGCCTTTCCATCGTACTAAGTATTATCGAAAATAACGGCGGTCATCTGACGTTCCGACGGATCGAACCAAACGGAATCGCTGTGGACTTGTTCGTAAAGAAAAAGGAAGAATAAGAAATGTCTAATCAAATGCTCAGTCCTGTCGTTCGAATCGTTGATGATGACGCCTCAGTTTGTGAATCCCAATCGTTTTTTCTTCAGTTGGCAGGATTTAGAACTCGATCTTTCTCAAGCGCCGAAGACTTTTTAAGGGATGATGATGCAGAGGCCCCCGGCTGTATCATTCTTGACGTTCGCATGGGCGGAATGACGGGTATAGAACTTCAGCAGGAATTAAATCGACGCGGCTCTGATCTTCCGATTATCTTTTTATCAGCCCATGGTGATATCGAAATGGCGATGAGCTGCGTTGAAGCCGGCGCTTTTAATTTTTTGGTTAAACCGCCTGAACCGGAAAAACTCCAGTCTCTCGTCACTAAGGCAGTTGAAAAGAACCGCATGGAGCGCCGTCAAAAAGCTCATGCCCTAAACCTCAAGAGACTCTTTGACACCTTGACCACAGCTGAAAAGAACATCTCTTATCAGCTGGCTAAAGGCTTAAGCAATCCTCAAATCGCCAAACTCTTAGGAATTTCGGAACGTACCGTTCAAACCCACAGAGCCAGGGTCTACGGCAAGCTCGATATAGAGAATCCAGTAGAACTTAATGATTTCTTGCACGAGATGGAAGAAGCATGATCAGAAGACGTGAAATCCTTGCCCTTCCTTTGCTGGGAGTAGTCCCGAGAGTCATTGCTCAGAATTTTCACTGCGGAATTCTGGTCGTCGGCGCAGGCGGTGCCGGATTGGCGGCGGCGTTAGAGGCTTCAGCCTATTCGGATTCCGTTGTCTTAATCGAAAAAGAATCTTTTATAGGCGGAGATACACTTTACTCAGGCGGATTTTTCAACGCCCCCAACACGGAGTTCCAAAATCGTAAAGGCATCAAAGACAGCGAAGAATTTTATCTGCAGCAAATTACACAGTCCGCTAACGGCCGAGGCAATCCAAAAGTCCAGACGAAGTTGGCAAAGGAAGCTGCTAACACTTTAAATTGGCTGAGAAAAAACGGCGTCACTTTTGGAGATGAAATTTATCAAATTTACGGCTCCGGTTATCGCCGTAGTCATAAGCCTGTCACTGCGCTCGGTTCTTCCTATGTTCAGAATTTAGCAGCAGCTTGTCTTAAAAACGGAGTCTCCATTCGAACTTCCACTCGACTGGAATCTTTTGAAGTCCTCCCAAATCAAAAGGGATTTCGCGTCACCATCTCTTCAAAGGGAGTAAGTTCAGTGATTACCTCACGAGCTTTAATCCTATGTGCCGGAGGTTTTGCAAACAATCCTGAGCTTATTCGTCGATACGTTCCGAATCTAAATTTCAAGTATTCCGATTCACGCGGAACAGGAGAAGTTCTCCAGAGGGCAATTGAAGCCGGCGTTCAGGTAGAAAACATGGATGCAGTTGAATGTATCCCTGAGGGCTCCATTCTCAGTAAATACTCGGCCAGACTGTATGCAATGGCACCCGGAACTGTCTTTATTAATGAGGATGGTGAACGCTTTGTCGATGAAGCCGCAACACGCAAAACCATCTCCGAAGCTTTGATCAAGCAAGGTGCAAAACGCTGTTGGACAATCGTTGATATCAGGAGCGTTAAAAGGCTGGACAAAAGCCAGCAGAAAAATCTCTATCGAGCTTACTTCGCCGGTCAGGTTTGGAAGAACGATACGTTAGAAACGTTATGCAAAGACATTAACGTTCCTTTCGAGAAGGTCAAGGCTTCTTTTGAACAAGTCGATCCGAGACATCGTCCGAGCGTTGCGCCTTTTTGGGCGGTTCGCATGTATCCGTGGATTCATTACACCTTAGGTGGAATCTCTATCAACGAGCAGGCAGAATGTCTAAATAAATTCGGAATTCCTATCCCCGGCCTGTATGCCGCAGGACAAATTACCGGCAGTGTTCACGGTGAAAACAGACTTGGCGGAAACGGCCTTACTGATGCGTTTACATTTGGACGCATCGCCGGCAAAAACGCAGCAAGATGGATTAAAGAAAACTGAAAAGAAATCGCTTTTTCTCCCAAACCTCCCTTCTCTCTGCAACAAGGCTTCCGAAATTTAGAAATTGTCAAGAGACAATTAGCCGACGCTTTCTGTTTATCGGATATTTAACCTTGGCACTGAAACGAATCTTCGCTTCATTTCCAAGGAGAAATAATTTTATGCAAACATCTCGTCGTTCTATCCTCAAAGGCAGCATCCTCGCCTCCTTAGCCGGCACAATGGGTGCTACTGCTATGAGCGCTTCTGCTGCAGAAAAACAGGCTGCCCTTCCGAAGAAGGAATATGACCTAGTCATCTGCGGTTTAGGTATCGGTGGTATCGTCACCGCCATCCGCGCAGCTCAGGACGGCTTGAAACCGGTTATTCTCGAAAAGATGAGTTCTGCTTCGGGTAACACCATTTACTCTGCAGGCTTCATGCTTGGCGTCAACACCAAGATGCAGCAGGAAAAGAAGCTTGAAACCGGCGACACCGTAGATAAATTCTACGAAGACATGATGAAGGTTTCTCAAGGCCGAGGGGATCCCAAACTCACACGCCTTGTTGCTGAAAAAGCAGACGAGACACTGAACTGGCTGCATGACTACGTCGGCGTTAAATATGCCGTCGGCATGAAGCTTGTTTGGCCGATGCTCCAGCGTGCTCACCTCACCATCGGAGAAAAGAAGCCCGGCGGTACACAGCTGATGCTCTATTTACTGGCTAAAGCCAAAGAACTTAATGTTCCTATCGTCTACAACGCCAAAGCGGTCGAACTGCTCGACAACCCTCAAAACGGTAAAGTTATCGGAGTTAAAGTTAAGAGCAAAGAGGGGTTCGAAGAATACTTCGGCAAATACGGCGTCGTCATGGCTACCGGCGGTTTCTCCGCCAACAAGATGATGCTGACAATGATGGCAGGCGTTCCTGCCGCCAACATGCCGGTTCGCGGTTCCCACTCTGTTACCGGCGAAAGCATTCTTTTAACCGGCCCATATTTCCCGAAAGTTGTTAACGTTGACCAATACCACTGCGGACCGATCCACGGACCTACAGGCGCTAACCCGCTAAACATCGTTAACACCGGTATTGCCGTTTCTAAGGAAACAAAGCGCTACACCGATGAAGGCAAGACCTATGTCCAGATGTCTCGTGACACAGCCGCATTGACTCGTGACAACTGGGGCTACATGATTGTTGACGAAGATACGCACAATCTTCCGATGCTGAAGAATGACTGGTTCTCTTATTCTTCTCATAAGGCGCCTGTCTATAAGGCCGATACGATCGAAGGTTTAGCTAAGGAAGCCGGACTGAATCCTGTTGAGCTGAAGAAAGTTGTCGACGAATACAATGCCGCTCTGAAAGCCGGCAAGCTCGGCGAACTGACACCTCCCAACACTCACAAGAATCCGCGTCCGATCCTTAGGGCTCCCTTCTATGCCGTTCCGTTCCAGGGCGGTATGACAGCTACCTTCGGCGGTCCGCTCATCAATACGAACGGTCAGGTTCTTGACACGGAAGGACGTCCGGTTCCGGGTCTCTTCGCAGTCGGCAACGCAGCAGGCGGTTTGTTCTATGACAACTACGTCGGCGGCGCTCAGCTGACATCTGCTTCCGTTATCGGCCGTCAGATCGCCGACTACGTCAAGACATTGGCGAAGTAACACGATTTTTAAGCCGACCTTTTAGGTCGGCACCTCAAACCACTGTAAACCGTCTTCTAATCTTCTCAGAAGACGGTTTCATTTTCCATCAAAGAGAAAGGCAGTACCTCAACCATCCAAAATCAATAAGTTACTTAAAAGTTAAATTCTCAATGCTTGAGGAAAAGAAGAAAAGAGCCGAGTTTTTAGGCTCAGCTCTCAAAATCTCAATAAACGGCAGTCAAATTTCCCTGACGACCTCTGAAATTAGTCTTGTTTTTTCTGTGCCGCTTTCTTCTGGTCTCCGGCCAACACAAAAGTAATTTCATCAGGTTTGATGTATTTACGCAGTGCAGCATTGACATCAGCCGTCGTCAGCTTGGAAATGGCTTCCGCCTGTTTCTTACTGAATACCCATGTACGTTGATTTTCCATCTTGTCGTTCCAGGAGCGGGCAACCACATCGTCCTGAGAACGAGCGACCTGCATTGCCTGCAGCAGACCTTTCTTGGCTTCCTCTACCTCTTGATCTGTAAAGCCGTCTTTAATCGCTTTAGCAATCACGTCGCGGGCACTGGCTTCTGCCTGAAGCATGTTCTGAGGAGCCACAATCGCACGGAAAACAAAGCTACCGTTATCGCCCTTCGCAGGAATACGGACGTGAGAACCGGCACCGTAAGAGAGGCCTTCTTTCTGACGCAGTCTTTCAATCAAGCGATTAGAAAGTCCTGTGCCGCCGCCCAGAATCCAGTTGGCAACGGTAAGTGCCGGAGCATCCGGAGCTGTGTCGTTGATCGGGAACACGGAGCGAGCAACGATAGTTGCGTTTTCCTTGTCAGGCGTATCAATCACGACGCGAGTGGCCTGAACAGGACGGTATTCCGTTACGATCGGAGCGTAATGAGCTTTAGAAACGTACTTGGCGTAGTCATCGCGAATGATCTTTTCAACGGCCTTCGGATCAAAGTCACCGACGATAGAAATCTCACCTCTGGACGTGCCGCCGAATTCTTTATAGAAAGCTCTGACCTGATCAACTGTCAATCTATTTAACTGTTCCAGCGACTCATCTAAAGAGTATTCATGACGAGGGTCGCCTTTCGGATAAGTATTGAAATGCTGCGTAATCGCATTCTGTGCCAGCGCATCCGGCTTATCACGCATGCTTTCAATCATGACCTGCATCTGCTTCTTGAACTGATCAAATTCATCCTGAGGCATGATCGAGTTGTGCATAACATCGAACACCAACTCAAGAGCGGCTGGAAGATTCTTTCTCGTCGTCGTGAAGTTCGTAATGGAACCGGCCATCTTCAGTTCGGTCATACGATCTTCAATCTCAGAACGCGTCATCGTCTTTGTTCCGCGGGTCAGCATCGCTGCGGCAACAGGTTGAAGACTGGACTTACCGAAAAGATTCTTCTCGTCACCGGACTTGAACTTCATGCAGACAGTCACGGTTTCACCGCGTGTCTGTTTCGGCAGCAGAGCAATATTCAGATCACCGATATCGATACGCTGTGTTCTCTTGTCGAGGTTATCGAAAGAAGAGTCAAAAGCTTCAATCTTCTGAGCGGCTCCCTGCGGCTTGTAGTTCGCCAGCAGTTCTTCTGCGCTCGGGGCCTTTGTGATCTCTGCGCGCTGAGGATTGTCATCAGGAATGAAAAGTCCGACGACGCGGTTGTCTCGCACGAAATACTTATCAGCCGCACTATCAGCCTGCTGAGCAGTGACGTCTTTGGTCTTATCGCGTCCGTAGAAGAAAAGTCTCCAGTCGCCCAGCGCAATGTACTCTGATAAGCCGACACCAAATCCTTCCGGATCGGCAAAGGCGCGTTCGTACATGGTTTCCATCTGAGCCTTGGTTCTGTTTAACTCTTTAGAAGTCATCGGCTTCTGCTTTAAAGAGCCTTCAATCGTTTCGATAAGCTTATCTTTAACTTTCTCAAGCGATTCGCCTTTCTTAACGGAGGCACCGAAGATCACAAAGCCGGGCTCCTTAGCGCCGACGGCGTAACCGAAAACATTTGCTGCCAGTCCGGTTTTTACTAACGCTTCGTACAGACGGCCGTTAGGAGAATCGGCCAAGACTTCAGTTGCAACTTCCACGCCTAAAGCATCCGGATGTAAAGCGCTCGGGATGCGGTAGCCGACAGCAACCATCTGAGTTTCGCCTTTGCGGCGGATCTCAAACACTCGTTCACCGTCCGCTGTCGGTTCTACTGTCCATTCTGCTGGAAGCGCTTCGTTCGGGTTCTGGATTAAAGAGAAATCTTTAACGATCCATTCCAGCGTTTTCTGGACATCGAACTTACCGCTGACTGTTAAGACAGCGTTGTCCGGGCGGTAATACCGGTGATAAAAAGCCTGAAGGTTTTCGATACGAACATGTTCGATATCGCTTCTGTTGCCGATGGTGCTCTTGCCGTAGTTGTGCCAGTCGTACATCATGGACTGCATACGCTTCATCAACACGCTGGAAGGACGATTCTCGCCCATCTCGTATTCGTTGCGCACAACGCTCATTTCGCTGTCTAAGTCTTTTTTAGCGATAAAGGAGTTGCGCATAGCATCTGCACTCCAAGCTAAAGCGAACTTGAGGTTGTCTTCAGTAGCGGTAAAAGACACATAGTAATTTGTGCGATCCAGCCAAGTGGAACCGTTCATGCGGAAACCGCGGTTCGTAAATTCTTTGGTCGGATTCGGGAAGTTTTTGCTTCCTTTAAAAATCAGATGCTCGAGCAAATGAGCCATACCGGTTTCGCCGTAGTTTTCCTGACGAGAGCCGACCAAGTAAGTCATGTTAACGGTCGCCGTATCTTTAGAGGCATCCGGGAAAAGAACCACGCGTAATCCGTTGGCAAGACGGTATTCCGTTACGCCTTCAATACTCGGCCCTTGGGTCACACCGGCCGGAAGTGCAGTACCGGCTTGCGAAACGCTGACCGGTGCTTTTGTTTCTTCTGCTTGTGTATTCACCATCGTAAAGGCTGAAGCGACACAGGCCGCTACAGCAAGTTTCTTCGCAATTTTCATAGAAAATAATTGTCTGTTCTAACAAATTGTTTGCTAAGGATAATCCGCTTGTCTTAAGACAACGTTCAATCAGCTCCCGGAAACCAATAAAACTTTGTCTAATTTGTAAGACTTTTTGTATAGAAATGAGAAATATTCTTCTTTTCAATATAGTTTTAGCTTGAAGCGCGAAGAATTAATTTAGATTGAGTCTTCATTCATCTGCGTGGCCAATAAGTTATTTAAAGGAAAGAAATCTCATTCATGTGACTCCAAAAGTAGGACGCGGCCGTTCCTCGCTTTTCTTTTCGGACTTTTCTTCATCAATTGATGACGATTCACCGCATTATTAGCCTGCTTAATCCTCCATCCCTCTTGTAGGTGATTTTTCTTTCGTCTAATTCAAAAAATTCAAGAAGTTATTAGAAGTTTCCCGAGTACGATTTTGAATTACCCGCTCCTCCAAAATTGAGTAGAATGTGGCGGTTAACTCAGGCGAAGAAAGCGTCTTAAAGAAGTTAAATTAGCGGCCTTCCTCGCATTTTTGGGATGAATTAAATTTAATTATGAAAAAACTCCTTCTCGCAACAGCTCTGGCAGCCCTTACCGCTCCCGTCTTCGCCCAGACCGCCTTCACCGTTAACGGTCAGACAGTTTCTGTGGCTGAACAGAAAGAACTTATGAAAGTTCTTGCCGACCGTGGAGTCAAAGACCAGAAACAGCAGCTCGAGGCTGCCCGCAGCATCCTCGCTCAGGAAAAACTCATCGAAGAAGCTGCTAAGAAAGCCAATATCGCTCAGGACCCTGCCGTTAAGGCACTGATTGCAGAACGCAAGACCGAGATTTACTCTGCTGAACTGGTTCGTAAGAATGCAGCTGCTCACCCGCTGACAGACGCCGACCTCAAGAAGACTTACGAAGAAGTCAAAAAGCAATACGATCCGAATGAAATCAAAGTTCGTCACATCCTGGTTAAAACCGAGCAGGAAGCCAAAGACATCATTAAGTCTTTAAATGCAGGCGGTGACTTTGCCGCGATCGCAAAAGAGAAATCTTTGGATCAGGGCACAGCCGCTCAGGGCGGAGAAATCCCGTTCACCAACATCCGCAGAATTGCAATCCCCGGATTTGCTGAAACTGCCATGGCTCTGAACAAAGGCTCTCTGCTTCCCGTTCCTTTCCACAGCGCACTCGGTTATCACGTTATCCAGCTTCAGGACAAGCGAGAAGTACCTCTGCCCTCTTTTGACGCTCTAAAACCTCAGATTCAGAATCTGGCTGCTCAACGTCAGGCCCAGCAGTACATGGCTGATCTGATGAGAAACGCTAAGATCGCAGAAGCCGCTCCGGCTAAGAAAAAATCTTCTAAGTAATTTCCATTGATGCTTAAGAAAGGTCGCTTCGGCGGCCTTTTTTGCCAATTGAAAATGAAAATCTCTAAAGTCGGCTAATGGCGGGGGGAGTAAATAGGATTATCCCTGTAAATTAGGGATGAAACCAGCTGTTCTTAAGAGTCGCGTCAGGGCGAACGTACATAATTTTTAACAAAACATCCTTAACTCATTAAAAAGTCG